>Ga0209225_1000018_pt1 | contig 195757 bp, 206 predicted proteins | sample WasSprMetagenome_FD_184732 | JGI IMG/M metagenome (GOLD analysis project Ga0209225, IMG submission 184732) | Sulfidic aquatic microbial communities from Washburn Spring, Yellowstone National Park, USA - WS (SPAdes) (version 3) | ecosystem: Environmental > Aquatic > Thermal springs > Hot... | reverse complement strand
TTCATAATGTAAATTATTTGGTAGTGATATAATAACAGCATCTATATCTTTATCTTTTATTAAATCTATATAGGAAGAATAAACTTTCTTTGCTCCAATTTGTTTTGCTAAATTTTCTGCAGCATTTCTATTTATATCAGCTACAGCTAAAACTTTTGCATTTGTATATAAGGCTATATTTTTTGCATGAAAAACTCCTATTCTACCTACTCCAATTATTCCTACATTGATATTTTTATTCATATTTTAATCTACTCTTTTAAATAAAGAATATACTGGCTTCCAACCTTTGCTTCCGGGAAACAAAAGATATGGCTTCATTTCTTCTTCAGTTCTAAAAGTAACTTCTTCAACAGGTGGTACTTTTCCAGGTGGAAATACTTCAAGTATTTCATCAATTAATAATGTTAAATATTTTAAGAAAAATGCAATTGCTCTTTTAACTTTTCTTGCTTCTCCAAGTTTAGCTTTTCCAACTACTCCTTCAGAGGTTGCTACAATTTCAATAGGCATATGTCCTTGTCCTGAACTCCATATAGATGGTCTTCCTAATCCATCTACTGCATTATCCATATGTCCATTTGGCAAATAATGCTTTGGCTCTGTATTAACAGCATATTTCATTTCAACCATTTCAGGAATAAGAAGTAAAGCTAGAGAAGTTTCAGCTTCATCTGCATGAATAAACCATGTTTCTAATTCTCCTCCTTTCTCTTTTGTTCTAAAAAATTTTCTTGAAGCTCTATGCCAATCTATTATTCTATATATTCCTGGCAATTGATATTTTTTCATAAATTCTTGAATAATTGATTCAAAAACCCAAAAGTGACCATGATTATTAATAAGCAATTGTTTTCTAAATCCCATATTCCAAAATCCAAGCATCATATCTAAAGTATAATTTTTAAGATGATCTTCTTCTATTATTACAGTTCCAGGCATTCCATAATGATGCCATGGATGAGCTCCATAAGTTATTGGCCAAGCTAAACTTACTGCTTTCCCTTTCTTTTCAGTATATCTTCTTACTGCTTCACAAATTTGAGTAACAAAAAGAGTATCTGAACCTGATGGTAAATGCTTTCCATGATATTCTGTGCTTCCAACAGGTATGAGAAGAATATCATTTTTCTTTAAATTTTCTTCAATTTTATATCCAGGAGTAGTTTGTATATAGACATTTGGTTTTGCCAATTCTGGAGGTGATGGTATTCCATATTCTTCTAAAATTTTATCTATTTCTTCTTCGCTTGCAAGCCATATTTCTTTTTCTAATCTACCAACACTTGTTTCTTCAAAAACTAAATCTACTGGAATTCTTCTCTCTTGCTTCATATATTTAATTTTAAATTTGCTATATTTAAAATTTAAAAGATAAATATATAAAAGCAAAGTTATTTAACTCTTAGCTTAAATGATTATTTTTAATGATTTTTAAATTCATTAAAATTTAAATATGTCTAATTTCTTTAGAAAATCATGTTAGTAGCTATTTTATATGCAGATTGGAAACCTAGAAAAGGATATGTTCCTTCTAAAATAGAAGTAGAAACTAAAAGAGTTAGTATTGGAAGTAGAATATGGAATAATCCGAATTTAAAAATTGAAGAAATAGATATTCCAAAAATAAGTTCTAGAGAAGTTTTAATAAAAGTTAAAGCATGTGGAATATGTGGATCAGATATTCATATGTATGAAAAAGATAATGAAGGATACATGCTTTATCCTGGATTAACTAAGCTTCCTGTAGTTATTGGACATGAATTATCTGGAGAAGTAGTAAAAGTTGGAGAAAAAGTAAAAGAATTGAAAGAAGGAGATATGGTTACAGCTGAAGAAATGTGGTGGTGTGGATATTGTACTCCATGTAGAAAAGGATATGTAAATCAATGCGAAAATCTTGAAGAAATGGGCTTTACAGTTCAAGGAGGATTTGCAGAATATATTGCAATAGATGCTAAATATTGTTGGAAAATAAATGATTTATTGAATATTTACAATTCAGAAGATAAAGTTTATGAAGCAGGATCATTGGTTGAACCAACAAGTGTAGCATATAATGCAATTTTTGTAAGAGCTGGTGGATTTAATCCAGGGGGATACATAGTAGTTTATGGAGCTGGACCAATAGGATTAGCTTCTATAGCATTAGCAAAAGCAAGTGGAGCTGGAAAAGTTATTGCTTTTGAAACTTCAGAAGAAAGAGCTAAATTAGCTAAAGAAATGGGAGCAGATTATGTTTTTAATCCTGTAAAACTTGAGAAAGAAAATATTCATCCTTATGAAAAAGTTTTGGAAGTAACAAATGGAATGGGAGCAGACCTTCAAATTGAAGCTGCAGGAGCACCATTAAAAACTTTGCCTGAAATGCAAAAATGCTTAGCAATAGGAGGGAAAATAACATGGATTGGAAGAGCAGATGTTGAAGCACCAATTTTTATGGAAAACTTTCAAGTTAGAGCTGCACAAATATATGGAAGTCAAGGACATTCTGGATATGGAACATTTATGAATGTTATAAGACTTATGGCTTCAGGAAAAATAGATATGACAAAGATAATTACTAGAAGATATAAGCTTTCAAATGTATTAGAAGCAATGGAACAAGCTAAAAAGAGAGTAGATGCAAAAATAACAATCAAGCCATAACTATTTTTAATATTAATTTTAAATTTTTACACATTCTAAAATTAAAATCCAATGATTAACTTTTCTTATATTTTTAATTTTGAAATATTTTGAGAATAGTTTAACTAAAGTTATTTCATTAAATTCATTAGTATGTAAATTAAGCCACTTCCTCCCAAATGTATGACTCCATAACCACCAAATAATTTTCCATGAAAAATTTACATTAGGAGTTGAAATAATAACTTGCCCTTTCTTTTTTAAAATTCTATATATTTCCTTGATGGCTTTTTCTGGATTCTTTAAATGTTCTATAACTTCAAGCATAACTATGCTATCAAAAGATTCATTTAAAAATGGCATATTTTCAGCATCACTAATAATATCAATGTTTTTATAAGAATACAAATCTAATCCAATTGCTTCATGTATAATTTTATGTTCGCCACAACCAATATCTAGAACTCTAGATTTTTTCAAAATTTTCTTAACTATATATTGTCTTCTTTTTAACCAAATATAGCTTATAGGATTTATAAAATTGATTTTCAAAATATTATTTAGAAAACCTTCCTTTTTCACATTAATATTTTTTATAAAAAATGCCAAATAAAGACTTTAAATTCATGAAAAATCTTAAAATGGTTTAAAATAGTTTAATAAAGTTCAAATAAATTTAATAAAAATATAATTCTTAATCCTTGATTAGATTTTGAAAAAAAATAAAAAAATAGGTTATAATTTTTCAATGAATATTTGAAAAGCTTTTATTAATGAACCTTTTGCAGCATTTATTACAAGTTCACTTGTTTGATCTGCTTCAGGTTTTATTTCAAAACTTATAGCTCCACAATAATTTATTTCAAATAAAGCTTTTAAAAGCTTTGCAATATCTTCTTCTGTATTTAATGCTCCTTTTGTATGAAAAACTGGATGCCAATCATAAAGCTTGCCATCAACTTCTTTACCACAACCAATATGAATATGGAAAAGATAATCTTTTATTTCTTTAACATCTTCTGGTTTTTCATTTAATAAAGGTGCATGGCTTAAATCCCATAATAATCCTATATTTTTATTTTTTTCACGTACTTTTTTAATTATTTCTACTGCTTCATTTTTTGGACCAATTAAAAGTTTTTTATCATGATCCCTATCAAATGTTTCAAATACAATGTTTATACCATATTTTGAAGCATAGCTACAAATTTCATTTAAAGAATCTATTAATAATTTCTTTGCTTCTTCTCTTTTCCCTTTCTCAATATCTGGACCAGAACATAAAGCTATTGTACATATTCCATGTTTTGATGCTTTATCTATTTCTTTTTTTATCATATCTATTGCTCTTTTTCTTTCATTTGAATTAAGAGAATTTATATTAATTTTTTCTTTAAATATAAATGGTTGAAGGCCAATGCTTACATTTTTATTTTTCAATAATGGAGCTATTGAAGATAAATCTTCATTTGAAAGAACTGGCAATTCTATTAAATCAAAAAAGCCATCTTCAGCAATTTTTTTAATAGAAGAATATATTTCTTTTCCTTCCATCATTGATGGATATGCCATAAAGCTTACAATCCCTATTTTCCAAGGGAATTTAGCAGAAAAGCATAAATTATTTTTTACTATATCTATTGAAAATCCCATCTTTAAACCACCATTTTAGTTTAAAAATTTTAACTTTTCTCTAATACTTAAGTTTTTTATTAAAGACATATGTTTAGCATCTTTTAAAAATCTTTTTATAAGATTAAGATTTATATCTATGAATTATTTTAAAAAAGAGAGAATATTATGAAAAATGCTCTTGAAAAAACATTAGAAGAAGCATATAATTACTTAAGAATAAAATATAAGATAAAACCTTTAGGAGACATTGTAGAGAAACTTGAAAAGTTATTCTTACTTTCAACTAAGCCAGATATAAAACCTTATCATATAGAGCCACCAGACCCTTTATTTTCTAGCATGTTACTAAAATTAAAAACTCCAATTTTTCTTGAGCCAAAATATGATGGGACCCATATGCTTTTTTGTAAAAATGGAATATTTAAGCATAATGGCGACCCAATTACAAAAGATCAATTGGTTGGATTATTATACATAGCACATATGGAGCAAAAATCTATAGAGCCTATATTAAAAAACATAGATAATTATACATTTGCAATAGAAATGTTTGGCTCAGCTTATACACCTATGAATGTTCATAAAGATTATCCAAAACTATACACTATCATAGTATTTGAAGTTGGAGAAAGAAAAGTTTGGATTCCACCTCCAAGAAAATATGATGTGCTCTCAAATTTAGAAGTAAGTTATGTAAAATATGAAAAACAAGTTTCAATAAAAAATTATCAATCACTTATTGAATATTTAGAGAATAATGTTGATAAGTTTATTGGAGAAGGCTTAGTAGCAAAAGCAGATATTGGAGAATATTTACCAATTTCAAAATATGAATCACAATATATTAAGCCTGGAGGATTATTCATTTTTAAATATAAAAAGCCACAATTTAAAGAAGTTAGAAGAAAAATAGAAAAGGGGAAGAAAGAGATAAAAGAGAAAAAGATATATGAAATTCCAGAAGATGCAAAAGAAGAAGTTTTAAATGAATTGCATAAGATAGCAGCAGAAATGGGAAAGGATTACTTAAATGTACCTAAAAATATACCATTAATCCTTAATAGAGTTATATCTCATATTATGATAGACCATCCAATAATATGGGAAAAATGTAAAGGTATTTCAGAAAGAGACTTAAAGAAAAACATTTTTGCATTATTAATAGAAGTCCAAAAAGAATTTTAAAAAGGTTAATAAAATTACTTTTAAAAAATTGTTCAAGAAAAATATATTCTTATGAAGATCTAAAGAATATGAAAATAAGTGTAAAATATAGAAAATCACTTTTGATTTAGAATAACTATAAATAATACTTAAAAATTTTTAGTATATCTATCTTTAAAAAAACTAAATTTCATAGAATATTTTCTCTGGTCTAAAGAATTCTTCTGTAGCTTTTAATAACCATATATTCTTTTCCTTTGCTTTTTCTATAAGCTCAGCCATGGGTAAAGATGCATAAATTACAAATATAATTTTTTTCCTTAAAAAGTTTGGATAATCATTTCTAAGTTTTTCAAATTTTTCTAAAAGCTCATCGATTAGTTTAGCTCCAGCTCTAACTGTTGCTTCGCCAATAACACAAATATCATCTGAAGTGCCATAAACATTTATTTCTAAGTCTGGAAGAACAAGTGAAGTTAACTTAAGACTTATTCCAAGTTCTTTAAGCTTAAATTTTATCACAGATTTTGCTTCATCTTCAATATCTATAGTAAGTTTTTCTAAAGTTCTCTCAACTCTAATAAGCCTATTTTCCATTTTCTCAAACATAAGGAGCATTTTATTAAAATCTTCTCTAAGCTTTACTTGCTCTTCAGCAATTCTAATTTGTTCCTTTCCAAGTTTAATTTGCTCTTCCCTAAGCTTGAGTTGTTCTTCTCTAAGTTTATTTTGTTCTTCTCTAATCTTAATTTGCTCTTTTCTAAGTTCAATTTGCTCTTCTCTTAACTTTACTTGTTCTTCTGCTATATTATCAAGTCTTTTTAAAATTTCTGAAATACCTAAATAGCCTGCAATAGCATATCTAAACTCCAAATCTTTATCCAAAAGTTCTAAAAATTCCTTTTTTAAAGAATTCAAAGTTGAACACTAAAAAAATAGAAAGTGTACTGCTATAAAAAGTTTATCAAATTTATATTGAGACTGTCAACTTAAGACTTAAAGACCAATATTTATCTTAAATAAATTTAGTGATAAAATTGTGGTAAGCATAGATCAGCTTTATTCAATATTTTCTAATAGAAGAATATTTCCTAGAAGAAGAATTGACCCTTATATAAAAGCAATAGCAGTTAAAAAGCATATACTCTAGGATTAAGCTTAGCACAAGTAAAAGAATTCTTAAAAGAAAAAGGTTATAATATAAGTAGAGAAGCAATTAGAAAATGGTTTTTAAAAGCAGGAAAAATAATTTCAAATATTAAGAAAATATAAAGAAGAAAAGAGGATTTATTGCTGCGGATGAAACTATAGTCTTTAATCTAAAGAGATAGTTGCTTTGCATATTAGTAAAGGAAGAAGAATAGAGAATGTTTAACTTTCTTAGAGAAATTAAAAGAAGCTTGTACTAATAATCCTATAATGTATACTGATAAAGGACCATGGTACATTTGGCCAATGAAGTTTTTAAAATTAAGACATAGAAGGAAAACTTTTGGAATAAGAAATTCGATAGAATCTTGGTTTAATAAATTAAAGAGAAGGATAAAACAATTCAATGTTTGCTTTCCTAGTTATAAGCTGAAAGTTTCAGAAAAATGGATAGCATCATGGGTAGCCTTAAGTTGACAGTCTCGATAAATTTATAATTTTTCATCGACAAAAATTCATTTTAAAACTAAAGTTTTTGGCGTTCAAGTAAAAATACAAATTTTTTATATTTAATAAATTAATTATTATTAAGTAAATAATGTAAATTATAATTACTTTTTTTACTAGCTTCAATTAATTTATAACTTATAATTCTTCTAGGCGTATTTAATAAATGCTTCCTACCATAGTTTAGCTTCTCTTTCTGAAATCAGTATCAAAAAGGACAACCAACTCTTCTCCCATTAGAAGGCTTAGCAATAGTGAATAAACCACCACTAATTCCTCATGGATAATTGGACATATCCATTCTTCTTTAAAAAACTTTAAAGAAAGTAAGAGACCAACAAAAACTTATTATCAAGAAAAAACTTAAATAGTCTTTATAATGAATCAATTAAGAAAAATGGTTTTAAAATATATAACTTCGAATATAAAAGTTGATTTTATAAATGAACTCATCTCTGAACTATTTAAGCTTTTATAATAATAAAATTTCTCATGGAATTTCGTGAGCTTTCTGATGAAGAATGGGGAATTATTAAGTTTTCCTTCCTAAATCTAAAATTGGAATACCTAGAATAGATGATAGAATTGTTATAAATGGATATGCCTTTAAAATATGGTTCATATAAATCTACTTGGAAAAGTCTTAAAAATGGCAAGAAGAAGGGATATGGAATAATAAAAAAGATTAAGCTTGTTATTCATTTCTTAAACTCTATAAGAAAATTTATTCTTAGCAAACTTAAATATTTGGAGATAAACTGGATAAAGATGTTAGAAAATGTTATCAATAATTCCTATTATTCGTTCTTAAATTATTTCAACGTTTGGAAGATTTCTAAAATGCTGATCACCAGTAACTAAAATGAGCTTGCTATATTGAGCTGTAGCATATATTATCGCATCTATAGTATGAAGTTTATATTTTTGTTTAATATCTGCAGCTAAAAGTGCTATTTTTTCATTTAATGGTATAATATAGCTTCTCTCTAAAATTAATTTTATTCTTTCTGTTGGATCCTTCTGTTCCCTTAAATATCTTGATTTAATTTCTGTAAGACAAATTGAAGCTGTATATAATGGCTCATTGCTTTCTATATATTCTTTTACTTTAATTCCTCTTTTTGACCCTATAAAGTATTCTATCCATGCGAAAGAGTCAAGGAGTCTCATGAGGCTCTTCTTCATCTCTTAAACCTTTTGTAGTAAGCCAAGGGTCTACACCAAACATGCTTTTGACTGGTTTAAAAATTTCTTTCATTATAGCTTGATTTATTGCTTCTGATATTTTTCTTCTACCAAATTTTTTAATTAAATAATCGTAAACTTCATCTTTAAGAATTACTGTAGTTTTTACAGGCATTTTTACCGTAGATGTATTATATAGATGTATTATTTATACTTTTCTCTAATTAAATGTTTTACTTAAAATTAGGATAAAAATAGATTCTTTCTATTAAATTACTCAATGGGAATAATTTAAGAAATCCCAATTCATTTATTTTGGCTTGAAAATAGCGATAGCTATATCAATTTAATATTATAAAATGCATTTTAAAAACTGTACAATACTTAGCTTCTTTTTTTTTCTAAAAATAGCATCTAATTGAAAGATATTATTTTTACTAAGAAAAAATTTCCATATATTTCTTCAAAAAGATTTTTTTTAAATAAAAATATTAAAAGAAAGTTATTCTTGAAAAGAAATTTTAGAAATATTATTAGCAAAATTTAAACCATTAATTAACCTAATTGTAAGTTTTTCAACTTCTTTATCAATTATTTCATGCAATTTTTTATTCTTATTATATAGAAAAACAATTTTATCTCTAAAATATCTTTTCCCATTTTTATCTCTAAAATTCAATGCAAGATAAGAATAGAATCTAAAGAATGTTGCTCTAGGATCCCTTCTTTTCCTAATTCCTTTTTTTACTTCTTTTTTATATCTTTCAATTTGCTTTTTTAATAAAGGTGAAGCTAAAGGACCATTTTCAGCAATTTGTTTATTAAGAAATTCGTATACTTCATCAAATATTTTATTATAAAGTTTCCTTTCTTCAGATCTAGGTGGAAATGATGAAAGGATTTCCATAAGCAATTCATAATAAACTCCTGAAATTTTATATTTTAATTCTCCTCCAGTTGCTTTTAATAATGCTTTATATGTTCCAGGCCCTTTTCCACTATATGGAGATGTGCCACTTCCAGAATGTATAGATAAAAGAGCTCCAAAACTTTTAGCAATTGCTGCTAATTTAGAAACTTTTTCTTCAAGCTTTCTTAAATCTCCTCTAAAATCCATTCTTTTCTTAAAACCTATATTTGGTGCAATATAATCTATATGCATTCCAAGATTTTTCCATTCATTTAAATAGAATAACATTTCTTTATCATTTGTTTCTTCAATTGTTTCATCAAAAGCAATTTCAAATCCAAAAGGCTTATTCATTTTCTCTTTTATATAATCATATATTTCTTTACTTATTCTTAAACTATCTTTAAATTTTAATGCAAATCGCATTAATTCAATTTCATTAAATTCGTATGTTATATTTTTACCAATTGCTGTATTAAATTTAAAAATTTTACCAATATATCGATTTAATAATGTTTTTCTTTCATTTTCTTGAAAAAATTTCTCAAATTCTTCTTTTATTTTTTCTTCATTCCATTTATCTACTTCCAAATTGAATAAATCACAAGTATCTATTGTAAAACTATTTATAAAACTTGTTGAAATTGCTTCATCTATTTCAGCTTTAGCATATTTAATAGATTCATTTAATTCTTCTATATTTATTTTAGCTTCTTCATGAATACCAGCAATCCTTTTTACTGCTTTAATAGTAGATCCAATTATCATTATATGATCTGCTTCAATTTCAATAATTACTCCTTCTTTAAAAGAAGCCTCAGCACTCATTGTAATATATTTCTTAATTGAAGTACCAGTATGTCCTCTAGTAATTTCATATTTTCCAGGAGGAGCATTTATAACTTCTTCTGTTGCAGTTTCTCTTCCAAATGAAAGCATTAATCCACCTGCAACATTCTTCTTTTTGAATGCTTTTAATATTCCTGTTAAGAAAATTTCTGGAATTCTTATACCAATTGCTGGATGATGTATTACACCTAAATATCTTGGACCAATATTTTTCTTTTCTTTCATCTTTATCATTATTATTTTTAAAAAAATATTATATAAATATTTTTATAAAAAGAATATTCTTTTAAAAATAATAGCAAAATTTATATAATAGCAATAAAGTATACTTTACTACAACATAGTGGTGATTATGTCTTATACTAAAACAATAAGAGAAAGCCTTCCAAAATTGCAAGTACAAATCCATAAAGGAGTATTGACTATCCTTTGTTTATTATTATTAAAAAAGAAGACTATGTATGGTTATGAGTTAACACGTGAAGTAAAAAACACAACAGAAAATATAATAAAAGTAAGAGAAGGGACGCTTTATCCAATTCTTCATAGATTAGAAGAAAGAGGTTTAATAGAAAGCATATGGGAAAAATCATCAAAAGGTCCTCCTAGAAGAATATATAAATTAACAAATTTTGGAGATCAAATTCTTAAAGAAGTTATTAAAAAATATGGAAAAATATTTAATAAAATGATAATTTTAGCTCAAAAAAATTATGGAAAATTATGGAAAGGTGAAAAATAAATGAAAAATAGAATTAGTTATTTATCTTTATTCATTATCCTAATATTATGCATTGTAATTATGATAAATATTACGATACCACTTGCTTTATGTTTAGAAAATAATTTTGAGGGGAAAAATTATTCATTTATAGAAAATTGGCATGATTCATTATTTTGGTTAAATGTAACAATGGATAGCGAATTTACTATAAATACTAAAGCTAATATTAAAATAATCATAAAAACCATATACTTAAAAGAAAACAATTCAATATATTTCTATTCATTTGAAACAGGAATTTTAAATACAAATGTTATAGCTTTTAAACCAATATTAAAGAACTTTACTTCAATAGAAAATGAAACTAAAATTGATTTATCATTATACTTAAGTGATCCTAGTTTTAATGAAATAAAACCTGGAGAAGAAAAAGTATATCAATTATATTTAAAAATTTATGGACAAATAAGGAATGAGAAAAATGAAACTTATAAAATGGAAACTTTTAGAACAATCAATGTTATATTATATTCGCCTAAAGCAATAGTATCAATTGATTATAAAGTTCCTGAGATAATAGAAGAAGGAAGAGATTTTAATATTTTAATAAAAATTCTTAATGAAGGTAATTATCCAATAAAAGATATATCTTTATACATTTATGGATATAAAGTAGAATTTCTTGCAAATAATTATAAGAAAATAAATATTATTGAAGCAAATAATTATGCAGAAATTGCTTTTCCAATAAGAATTAAGCATATGGGATTTTATACAATAAATATAGATTTAGCATATAAAAGTTTTGGAGGATACAATGTAACAAAGTCTGAAAGCATATTGATTAATGTTAAAGGAAAAAGCGAATTAACATGTAAAGCAAATATAGAAAATGATGGAAGAATTTTAATATATGGAAATCTCAATCCTATGAAATCTAATGAAAAAATATTCTTAAGTTATAGTTTTGATAATGGAAAAACATGGAATTATCTTGGAGAAACATTTACTATTGAAAATGGAAGCTATTATTATTATTGGAAACCTAATGAGAAAGGAGAATACCTTATAAAAGCTGAATGGAATGGAGATGAAAATTATTTAAATTCAGAAAGTAAAGAAGCAAAAGTAGAAATTAATAAAGAATATAGTAGAATAACTTTAATGGTTAATTCTAATAATGTTTTTGAAAATGAAAAAGTAATTATTACTGGTGAAATAATTCCTAATCGTGATAAAGCAATAGTAATTCTTTATTATAGTTTAGATAAAGAGAAATGGGATATTATTTCAATAATAAATATTAAAAATGGAGAAAAATTCGAATATGATTGGGAACCTAAAAAGAAAGGAATATACTATATTAAAGCTATTTTAGAAAGTAATGAAAAATATTATGGAGCTGAAATAATTCCAATAAAAATAAATGTGAATGAAAAAACTTATTCTTTAATTGAAGAAATTGTAAAAATACTTAATACACCAATTGTAATAATATTAATAGCAATTATTATAATCTTTTCAATTGTATTTTTAATAAAAAGAAAGAAAAGTGCATAAAAAATGTCTTTAATTGCACAATTGCGAATAATACGTCATTTCTTAAAATTATCTGAAAGAGATATAGTTATTAGAAAAGGGAGAGCTATTTTAACAATACTTGGAATAACAATTGGAATTGCAACTTTAGTTTCATTAATGTCTGTTGGACTTGGAATGAGACAGCAAGTAGAAGAACAATTGAATGAATTACTTGGAGCTGGAATGATGCTTCAAGGAAGTTCTACTGCAGATGTTCCAGAGATAATATTAGAAAATGTGAAAAGTATAAACTATGTATCAGATGCTTATCCTGTAATCATAATGATTGGACAAATAAAAACTGGAGCATGTGTTTTTTTAGGAGTACCAGCTGAACAAATAAAAAATTATTTAACTGGATTACAAATTTTAGAAGGGAGAGGATTTTATCCAGAAGAAGAAAATGTAATTGTAATTCAAAAAATGGTATCTGAAAGGTTAAATCTACATCCAGGAGATTTCATGACAATAGATATAGAAAATGTTGGAAAAAGGACTTTTAAAATAGTAGGAGTATTTGATGTTGGAACAGTGGTTGTTGCTGGACAAATAGGAATAATTGCTACAAATATTAAAACTGCTCAAAAAGTATTAGGTAGAGAAGGATATGTTTCATCAATTATAGTAAGAGTAAGTGATAGAAGCAAAGTAGATTATATAGAAAAAATATTAAAAGAAATGTTCCCTAATGCTAGGATTACTAAACAAGAAGAAATATTGAAAAGAATAAATTCTATAATGGATATAATAAATGGAGTTTTAATTGCAATAGCTTCTATAAGCTTACTTGTTGCTGGATTAAGCATTATGAATACTATAATGATGGTTGTTAGAGAAAGAACAAGAGAGATAGGAACATTAAGAGCAATAGGAGCTAAAAGATGGCATGTGTTAGCAATTTTCTTATCTGAAGCAGGAATATTAAGTCTATTAGGTGGAATATTTGGTTGCATTCTTGGAATAATAGGAGTATATTTCATAAGAGAATTTATTCAACAATTAATTCGTATTCAATTGCTAATTGTTATTTCACCAACAATTTTGGCATATGGAATAATTATAGCAATAACAATAGGTTTACTTGCAGGCTTTCAACCTTCATGGAAAGGAGCAAACATTAGACCAATAGAGGCTCTCAGATATGAGTAACATAGCTGTTGAATTAAAGAATGTAATTAAGATATATAAACTTGCTCCAGGGATAGAAATAGAAGCTCTTAAAGGAATTAATTTAAAAGTCAATAAAGGGGAATATATTTCTATAATGGGACCATCTGGAAGTGGAAAAACAACTTTGTTAAATATAATTGGAACAATGGATAAGCCTACTTTTGGAAGAGTAATAATAGATGGAATAGATGTTACAGATATGAGTGAAAAGGAATTATCAGATTTTAGATGCAATAGAATAGGATACTTATTCCAATTCTTTAATTTAATTTCAACTTTGAATGCTTTAGAAAATGTTATGCTTCCAATGATTCTTTCTGGAAAATATACTGAAAAAGAAGCACAAGAAAGAGCTATAAAATTGCTTCAACTTGTAGGTGTAGAAGAAAAAATATTTAAAAATAGACCAGTTCAAATGAGTGGTGGAGAAAGACAAAGAGTTGCATTAGCAAGAGCTTTAGCAAATGAGCCGGCAATAATATTAATGGATGAGCCTACAGGTTCTTTAGATACTGCTACTGGAGCAAGAGTTATGAAACTCACAAAAGTTCTTAATGAATATCTTAATCAAACATTCATAGTTGTTACACATAATCCATCAGTTGCTATGATTGCAAATAAAATGTTCTATATTAGAGATGGAAGAATATTTGAAAACCCTCCTAAAGAATTGCTTAGTTTTGATATAGCAATGGATGAAAAAGAAAAATACAGCTTACTTTCATCTCAATTAAAAATACTTAAACATTCAATATACTTACTTGAAGAAAGATTAAAAAGAGGAGATATTAGTTACAATTCTTATAATGAGACAAAAAAGAAAATAGCTGAACAAATTGATAAAATCGAAATTTTCTTAAAAGGAGCAAAGTGATAAAAAATGAGAAGAGAATTAAAAATATTAAAAGCATTAAATTTACTCTTAATAATATTTTTATTAATAAGTTTATTACCAATAAATTTTGCAAAAGGAGAAGATATAGGAAAAATAATTGTTAAAAAAAGTAAAACTATTGAAATAAGCTATAATACAGAAGGATTTATAAAATCTAAAAAAATTGATATAATATTAAAAATAGACAATAAAGATAGAAAAAGCAGAATTATAGATTTAGTAGATAGAATTGAAAATATATTTCCTAATACATTAACAATGCTTGGAGGAACACCACAACCTTCAATTATAGAAAATTTTGGAAATACAACAATAATAATATGGAAGAATTTAAAGATCTTACCTGAAGAAACATTAACATATGAATATATAGCTGAAACAAAAGAAAATATTCCTTTAGATATTGAGAAAAAAATATATGTTAATGGAAAAGAAGCTGAGAAAATATATGTTAAAGGCACACAATATATAAAAGCAAATGTTTCTGATAATATTTTATGGTCGATAAAATTAAAAAGGAAAATTGATAGAATTTTAAGTGGGAAAACATATATTCTAGAACCTTTATTAGTAACAGTATCATTATCACTTGATGAAAAAACTTTTAGTTCAATAAGCACCAATCCTGAAGCAAATACAACTATCTCTCTAGCAGGCACTCAAAGAATAAGTTGGCTTATCCTTTTAAGAGAAAATGAAGTAACACTTAATCTTACAGCTAAAGTTATTTCAGTTGGAACATTTGGAGTAGTATCAGTAGATTCTATGCTTATTCAAATAAGTGAGAATCAAGAAATGGTTTTAAAACAAATAGATAGTAGCATTAAAAGCCTAGAAATTAATAAAGAAGCATATGATAAAATTTATTTATCTTCTATAAAAATGAGAAATTCTTTAGAAGAAATTTCTAAAGCTCTAAAAACATTAGATTCAGCTTTATCATCAATTGTTGATAAAAGCTCAACAATATCTTATGGATTAGAAAAATCTATAAATAGCTTGAAACAATTATCAAATGCTTCAAATAAAATAGTTAATGAAGGATTGGAAGGAATATTCTCAGGAGTAAATGCAACAAAGTATGCTATAGAAAATATAGAAGAAGCATTAAATGCAACAAAAATGATAAATGAAAATATTTTAAATGGATTAGATGCTATGGCTTCAGGATATCCAAGCATTATTTCAGCACTTGAAAGTATTAGAAGTAGTTTAAATGCTACAATTTTAGCTTTAAAAGCATTGGATCAAAGTACTATACTTGCTATAGATAATATAAATTCAGCTATAATAATACTTCAACCATTATCAAGCAATGTTACTATACAAAATGCGTTATCTAAACTATATGTTTCACAATATATTTTGCAACAACAGAAAGGCAATCTTACTATAATAATAACAGGTTTAGAAATGATTGTTAATAATATGGGACAATTAATCGATGGTATGAAACAAGCTTCAAGTGGAATTAATGCTATTAGAAATGGTTTAAAAACTTCAAATTCTATAATAGAAAAAACATTAGATGGTTTAAAAATATTATCAAATAATACAGAGTATCTTTTAAAAGGTTTTAGGGAAATTATCGATATACAAAAAGATTTGATTAATAAAACATTAATTATAATAAAATACATGGATGAATTAAACTTAGGTTTAAAAAAATCATTAGAAGCAACAAGTGAAATATCTAAGAATTTAAATAAATTAGATTATTCATTTAATCTTATTATAAATGGATTAAAAATATCGGAAGAAGAATTAGGTAAAAATATAAATAAAATGAATGAAAATATTGCTAATCTTAAAGAAATTAAAAATGCATTATCTTATTATTCTAAAAAGATTAATTATAGTGGAGTAGAAGTAAAATTAATAGATTCCAAGGTTGATATTGCTGTAGCACCATCAATTAAACATAGTTCAAATACATGGACTATTGATAGTATATATATTGATTCTATAGCACGTGCTTCTCCTAATTCATCTATATTTGTTTATTGGATTTCATTACAATTTAATAAAGGAACAACTATGGAATCTATTAAAACATTGTATAATGATGAATGGATTAATGTTGGAAATTTTACATCATTAAAAATTTTCTATAATATTTCAAGCAATACTTTATACTTGCCAATTTATAAAGAAGTAGAAGTAAATAAGAAAGTTAATATTTTAAATAGTATAACTGGAAATCCATTAAAAATTATAGTTAGAAGTGAAAATGATCCTGAAGTTAAATGTAAAGCGGATGTTGCTTTTTATCCAAAAGAAGTTTCGATTGAAAAAATGGATAGCACAATAAAAACATACATAGATTTACCACACATATTCTCTTTATCTAAAGTATTAATTGGAGAAATTCCAATTGAAGAAAAAATAGAGAAACCTATGATTTCTCCTGATATCTATAATTTTATAATCATCATTTTAATTTTAATAATTTCTATTTTAATCATAGGTAGAATAAAGAAGAAAAAAAGAGAAAGAAAAGTAGAAGAAATAGATACATTGAAAATTTTAGAAAAAATAGATATGCTTGAAAAAATGATTGAAGAAAAAATTAAGGAAAGTTAGTTCTTTCTTCTTCAAATTTTTTCAACCATTTTATAATTTGCATATCTAATGGAATTGTTTTTCTTTTTCTTAATCTTGGATAATGTGGATATGGCCCTATATTTTCATATGCTTTTAATGCAAGTTCATCTGCTTCACCAATTGAAAAATTATTCCAATCATAAAAATGCTTAAATTCATTCATTTTAGCCCATTCAGGAGAAAAATCATTTAATTTATTTTTATCTATACAAACACATACTAAATATTGTTTACGATGAATACTTAATGGACAAGTATATAATCTTTGAGGATCTATTTTATTTTCAACTATTAATTCTTCTGCTTTAAAACGATTCTTTATATCTAGATATTTTTCATATAATTTATTATTAACATATTCAACAATTGAATATGCTAAATCAAGTGGATTAATTTTTTTAAATAAATTTGGAGAAAAAGATTTTTCATTTAAATGAACATGACAACCATTTCCAGACCATTTAATAAAAATAGATTTTTCAATATTATAATTTGATAAAAAAGAAATTATTTCTTCAACTATAGCAATTGTTGCAGGCCATTTTGATAAATCATTATCTATATCCCATGTTGGTGTACATGCGATTATATTTTCTCTATCTATAGTATTTTCTATAAAATCAAGTTTTCTATAAATATTTATAGATGCATAAAAAGTTCTTGGCTTATATTCTTTAAATTCATTAATAATATTTAATATTTGATTTTTATTATTTATTTTAAGAGGCTTTTTATTTTTATCATACCTAATTAAAATATTTCTTTTCTTTTCATCAGTTTTTTCACAATGTATTCCTATCCATCTAAACTTAGCAAATTTTAATATTTCATTTTGAACATCTTCTCGAGAATAATGTTCCTTAATTATATTATATGCATACATTTAATAGACCATTATTAAGAAATTTTTTCTTCTTTCTTCTTTTTTGCTTCAATTATTTTATTCATAACAGGTTTAGGAAGAGATATATCTTCTTTTCTTTCTTGAGATTTTTCTAAAATTTTTAAACCTTTTCCATCTTCTATACTTATTTCATGTAAATAAAGGCTATGAGAAGTTTGTCTCATTTTCTCTATAAGTAAATATCTTCTCAATATGCCATTTCTAACAGCTCTATGAAACCTAATTATTCCATCAGCTATATGTTCAACACCAAATCCAAAAGCTTCTGATGTGCTTATGGCATATTGTGAAGTTGCTAAAACTGTAAAATCCCATTTAGAAAGGACTTTCTTAATAAAATAAGAATACCTTCTAGCCATTGCTGGTTTATCAAGCCAAAATGCAGAAAGTGAATCTATTACAACTCTTGCTCTTCCATATCCAAGCTCTTTCTTTGCTTCAATTATTTTATTTACAAGTTCTTCTATTTCTAAGCTTTTTAAAGACCATTTATCTTCAAGCCCCATTAAAGCATCTATTATTATTAATTTTTTATCATTAATTGCTTTTTCAAAATCTATATTAAATTGTTTTGCTTGAATTATAATGCTATTTCGACTTTCTTCAGTAGTAACATATATGCATTTATCTCCATCTTTAATTCCTTGAGCAATGAATGAAATACAAAAAATTGTTTTACCTGTACCAGGTTCTCCAGTAGCTGCTACAAAGAAGCCTCTAGGTATCCCTCCAGAAAGCATTTTATCAAGTTCTTGAATACCAGTTGAAAGTCTTTCTATTTCCATAATAAATTCAATAAATATATGAAAAATCTTTAAGATAAACTTTATTTTAAAGTCTTCTAAATTCTTAAATAAAATGAAGGATGATGAAGATTTAGAATTAGAAAAAATACGTTATAAAAAAATGCGTGAATATTTATTTAAAAATATTGAAAAAGAAATAAATAATGAAAAAATATTAGATTTTCCAATAGAGATAAATAATGAAAATTTTTATGAAAATCTTCAAAAATATAATAATTTGATAATAGATTTTTGGGCTGAATGGTGTGCACCTTGTAAAGCAATGGCTCCTATAATAGAAGAATTAGCTAAAAAATATGCAGGAAAAATTGTTTTTGGAAAAATTAATGTTGATGAAAATCGAGAAATTGCAGCTAAATTTTTTATTATGAGTATTCCTACATTAATATTCTTTAAAAATGGAAAAGAAGTAAATAGAGTTATAGGTTTAATTCCAAAAGAATTTATAAATAAAGAGATTGAAAAAATATATGGGAAATTATAAATTTTTAAAAATAAATAAAATTAAAGTGAGAAAAATTGAAAAGTTTAATTTTAGCAGGAGGAATGGGGAAAAGATTAAGACCATTAACTTATGAAAAACCAAAACCTTTAATAGAAGTTGCTGGAAAACCAATATTAGTATGGCAAATAGAGTGGCTAAAAAAATATAATGTGAATGAAGTAATTTTATGTGTTGGATATCAAAAAGAAAAAATTATAGAATTTATTGGAAGTGGTGCAAAATTTGGAATAAAAGTAGGCTATGCTGTAGAAGATGAACCATTAGGAACAGGTGGTGGAATAAAGAATGCTGAAGTATTATTAAGAAATGAAGATAAAATCCTTGTATTAAATGGAGATATAATTACTGATTTAAATCCTTTAAAATTAATTGAAGAACTTAATGATGGAGTTGGTGCTATTGCTGTTACACCTCTTAGATCACCTTATGGAATTGTAGATGTGGATGATAAAGGATATGCTAAATATTTTAAAGAAAAACCATTAATAGAAGATTATTGGATAAATGCTGGAATTTATTGTTTTACTTCAGAAATATTCGATTATTTGCCTGAAAAAGGAGATATAGAAACAACTGCTTTTCCAAAATTAGCTTTTGAAAAGAAATTAAAAGCAGTTAAATATAAAGATATTATTTGGAAATCAATAGATACTCATAAAGATATTGAAGAAGTTGAAAAAGAGTTAATTTCGACAAAGATTTAAATATTAGAAAATAGAAAAATAAATTGCACTTTAAAGGTGCAAGAATAAAAATAGGGAAAAAGAGAGAGGTAAAATTTGAGTAAAGTATCTAAAATAGCAAACCTTACTCCTTTTTCGCGTGGAGTAAATGTTTTAGCAAAAGTTATTGAAAAAACACCTGAAAGAACTGTTCTTTCAAAATTTGACCGAACAGAGCATAGGATAGTAGAAGCAACAATTGCTGATGAAACAGGAGCAATAACATTGGTACTTTGGGATGACAATATTGATAAAATAAATGAAGGAGATACTATAGAATTAGAAAACGCTTTTGTAAAAGTCTTTAAAAGAAGTATGCAACTTAATATTGGAAGATATGGGACTCTAAAAGTTTCTGAAAAAGAATTAAAAGAAATTAATACAACGAATAATCTTTCCGAAAAAGAAGTTGAAAGAAGACCTTTTAGAACTGGATTTTCGCGCGAAAAAGGAAGAGGTATGCCTAGAAAATAAGATATAAAAGATAAAAAAATAAAAAATTAAGAAAGTAAAAATTAAGTATTAGAATAATTAAAATATGTACAAATATAACTAAATGAATTCATAGCAATAAATTTGATTCTTGAATCTTCTTATGAATTTTGGACATTTTGAACATTCAGTTACTAATACTGGTTGTTGATCTTCAGGACATGTAACAACTTCTATTTTTATTATTCTATATCTTGGTAGTGAGGGTTCTTTTCCATGAATTTTTATAAAATCTTCTAATGTTAATTCAGGTGCAAAAACATTTTCTGTATCTATTACAATTTTAAAAGATCTAATAGAAGAAGATTTTTGAGTACTTATAAAGCTAGACTGCAATTTTCTCTTCCCTTCCTCTTTTAGCAAGTATTTCAATCCATGGATTATCTTTTAAGAAAGATGGAATATTTTCAGAAGAAGGTGGAGTTATTATTATCTCTTCTTTAGATATTTTTGTTTCAATTATTGGCTTAGATTGAGATTTTAAAATTTTAATTTCATTATTTAAAGATTGAACCATTTCTTCTAAATTAATTAAACGTTTTTTAATATTATCTAATTCTTCTTTAAGCTTTAAAGTTTCAAAAGAAATTAATTTCTCCATTTTTTCTTCTTCAATTTTAGATTTTGTTTTAAAAAATTTAGCTGGAGAAATTTCCATAACTTTTTTCTCATCATAAGATATTATGCCTATTCCATATTCTTCAAATGGAGAACTATCAATTATTGAAACATAAACTTTAGGCATTGCAATATATATTTTATTTACTTCTTCTTTTAATGAGAAAAGCTCTAAAATATTTTCCAAAAGAGAATTTCTATCAATTAATTCATCTTTAGATAAAATTCTAACAAAAATTATAGAATCTAATTCATCTTTAAAAATGAAATCTAATTCTTTTTTATACTTAAATTCCTTTTTTAATTCTTTCCATCCTTTTGATAAAAAATAATCTTTTATTTTTTCATACAAAAAAATCACTTTTTCAATATAATAAATTTATTTAATAATATTTAAGCCAACCTTCCATTCTATCCCAACTCCATGTATAATCATATGGAACAGCATATCCATAAACTATACATCCACGCCAAACAGAAAATTGAGGATTTTCTGTAAGAATAACATTAGTATCTTTAATCCCTTTTTCTTCAAGAAGTAATTTTATTTTAGTAGCAGAATCTATTGCTATATCTTTTAATTGTTCTGGAACATTCCAATTAAAATTCCCTCCAGATAAAAGTATTTGTTTATATAAATAAGGTTGCAATTCTACTGGACATTTTTCAATAGATTCTGCTATTGCTTCACCAAAATCTAACATTCCTCTAAAATAGAAATCCCCTATTTTAACATCGCTAGGTTTAGGCATTCCTCTTCTAAAATAGCTTTGGAAAATTTCATGATTAGGATTAAAAACATATTCACCTATTAAAAATCTTGTCCAAGAATAATTATCAAGATTTACTATTATTCTAGTTCCTGGAATTTTATATTTTGTAATAAATTTTTCAGGATTTTTTTTAGCATATTCTATAGCTTTATCAAGATCCCTTGGTACAAGGCCAAGATCTTCTTTAATTTTTCTAACAACAATTTCTTCTTTTGCTAAATCTCCATAACCAGAATCTTTTAATATTTCAGCAGTTAAAGCATTAGCATCTCCTCCACCTCTATTTATTGCAAGAATAGCATTTCTTATAGGATATCTTGAAATTGGGCAAACTTGAGTATTCCCATGTCCAGATTCAACTACTACACAAGTAGGAACTTTATGAGATATTGCAACAGCTAATGTTTGTGGAATTATCGTAGCTGCTCTTATTAATTTTTCTTCTTTATTTATATCATCATAAATTTCAAATAGTTTTTCATACATATATTTTGGAGCAATTGCTGAAAGTGAAGCAACTAAATAAAATCCTTTAAATTTTTCTTCGATAGGTTTAAAAGATTCTAAAGCATATTTACTAATTTCTTTAACAATTCTCCAAGATTTTTCATCATTTTTATCTATTATTCCATTTCTCATTGGATAAATAAGTCTAGTTGATAGATCTTCTCTAGCTTCTAAATAAAGTGGAATATCTTTTCCAACAACAATATCTTTTTCAATACCAGTAATTTTATACATTATAGAAGATTTATCTGGAAAATAACCTCTATTTTCAATTTTTTCAGGTTTTTCACCACAAGCTATAGGACCATATTTAAAATCACTTGTACCATAATCTGCTCCAAAAACATAAATTTTTTTATATTCTTCTTCATTCATTCCATACATAATTTTATCCTTCCTAAATTTAAACTTATCAGGAGTGTGTCTAATTATTTAATTTTTCACAAGATTTTATTATATAAAGATTTTTACTTATATTTTAAAATTGAAATTTTAAAAATATTCTTAAAACATCTTCATAATATAAAATATTAACTATATCCAAAATATCCAAATAATAGAAAAAACAATTATTTAAAAATTATTGACTTAAGAAAAGATATGCTTAAATATTTTCTTAAAATATATAATAATAATAATCAAAAAAAGAGGTAATAATATTAGAAATAAATAAAAATATTTTCAAAAGAACATATCCTTTTCCCATACTTTCATGTTAGGGGAAGGCTAGGCGTGGGCCAAGCTTCCTATTCATAGGAAATCTAGCATTAGAGCTTTAAAAGTGAGAAAGCTCTTAAGAAGGGAAGCCCTTGATGAGCTAATTTTCAACAAAATTAGTAATGAAAGGGGTTGAGTAGCATTTTGCTACTCTGCTGTGCCTCCTAATGGGAGGAGTGCTAGTTTGCATTCATTCAACATGAATGCAAACTGGTTCCAGAAAGAGAGGCTAAAACTATGATAGGAGGTTTAACACGCCCAACTTATGGTTTCTTTAATATATTTCTAATTTTACTAATTAAACCTTTTTCTTCAATTTTTAAAATTTTTAATTTTTTAAATAATTTTTTAAAAATTTCCCTCCCTTCAATATCTCTATCTATTAATGCAGTAATATTAATCATTTCTATATTTGGATAAACTAAAATTTTTAATTGAATATTATCAATATGAGCTATAAAACTATAATTCCCTTCATTTGTTTCTCCAATCCATTTTGAAAAAGTTCCTTTTTTACCAATTTCTTTTAATTCATTAAAATCCATTTTTTTCCTAATACTACATGTTAAAAAGCATTTATTAGAAATTTTCATAATATTTTCTATTAAAGAATCTAGGAAAAAAGGTTCTTTAACTTTATTAAAATTTATTGTAATAGAAACATAATCATTTTCTATAGAAGGATATTGGAATAAAGATATTTCTCCTCCTTTTAAGAAAATTTTATCCATTTCTCTTTTTTCAATAGGAATATTCTTATTTATAATTTCTAATAAATAAAACCAATATTCTTTTAAATCTTTAAAATATTTTCTTTTTTGAATATAACAATTAATTTTTCCTGAAATATCAATTTTTTCAATATTAAGCATTTTTCAATCTGATTTTTTTATTTAAATTAAGGACGCCACCATGAAAATATTAAATAATCTACTTCTTTTGTTGATAAGTTTGGTATAGCTAAAGTAAAATGTTTTTTAACAGTAGTTGCAAGCCTACCTGCTCTAATTATTTCAAGAGCAGAAATTTCTTCTTCAGGCTTTTTTACTTGAACTATAAAAGGTGCATGATCTATTCCAGGACCATATTTATATACTGCAAAATCGCTTCCAAATTTTATTCCAGGAGTAACTATAAAACCTCTATCCCTTAAATCTTTATAAACAAGATATTTTATTAAAAATAATTCATAATTTTTTGTTCCATATTCTATTAATTCTTCTATAGTTAATTTTTTATCTCCTTGAAATATTGATAAAATATTTTTTTCAACTAAATAAACTGCTTCTATTAAATCAAGTATTAAAGGAGCATTAAAATCTGGTGTTTTTGGTTTTGGAATACCTAAAGGCTTTCCATAAAAACCATTTTTATAAAGTTCTCTACCTTTTTCTATATCCCAAACAATTATATTACCTTCAATTAATTGAGCTTCAATTTTTTCCAATTTTATCCTCTCCTATAAGAGTATTAATGAAAGAGCTCTTAAAGTATTTGCAGCAGATTCAGCTTCATCTGAAATATCTTCAAGCATTGATGCTATTTCTCTTATAAGAAGCATAGGTGCTATTTTTAAATTCCTTTGAAGAATTGTTACTGATAAATTTCTATAAAATTCATCTACATCTTTTTCAGCTTTTTCTGTTTCTTTTATTCTTGCATTAAAAGTTTCAGCATCAAGTGTTACAACGAGTAAAGCTTCTCTAAGTTTTGTAACAACTTTTAAAACAAGATTGCTTAATTCATTTATTTTTTCTAAAATATCTTTATCAGCTTTTAATTGAGCTTTTATAAAGCTTAATACTCTAAATGCTGTTCCTTCTGAAAGATCTGCCATTTTATCTATTTGATCTGAAAGCCTTAAAAAATCTTCTCTATTTGGGAGTATTGCACCTACTTTAGTTATTTCTTCTTCTATTTGCCTTTTTACATTTTTTGCTTCTTCTTCATTTTTTATAACATTCATATATTTTTCTTCAATAATTTTTTCATTTTGCATATTTACTGAACTTTCAATAAGTAGAGATAAAGATTTAACTGTTTCAACAACTTTTCTAATTTGATCTTGAATAAGGGATATAAGTCTAGAATGTATTTCTTCTTCTCTATCTATTGGAAAAACCATTTTAAAAACACCTTATATAATATTATTTAATCCTTTTATAAGATTTTATTATATAAAGATTTTTATTTATATTTTAAAAAATTAAAATTTAAAATAAGTATTTTAAAATATCTCCATATAGAATACTAATAATATATCCAAATAATAGAAAAACAATTAATGGAATACTTGGAGTAACCCATATATTTTCATTTTCAATAAATTCTATTTCATTTTGTTAAAACAATTATTGAATTAAAAATGCTTAAATTTTTCTTAAAAATATATAATAATCAAAAAAGGAAAGAAGTGATAATAAAAAATTAAAACTTTCTATTTAATTAATATCTTCCAGAACATGTCGTTCTGGAAGTTCAGGCGTGGGCAAGCTTCCTATTCATAGGAAATCCAGCATTAGAGCTTCAAAGGTGAGAAAGCTCTTTTAAGAGCTTTCGATGATTTGCGATGAAAAGCCTCTTTTGATCTTGGGTATGAAATAAAGGGGTTAGTAGTAGCAAAGCTACTACTTGCTGGATTGCCTCCTGATGGGAGGATTAGGAAGCTCATGCTCTTCCAAGTAAAGAGTATGAGCAACTTCCAGAAAGAGAGGCTAAACTATGGTAGGAAGTTAGACACGCCATAAATGTCTTTCTTTTCTTAAAATAATATTTAATTCTTTTATAATATCTTTTATAGATACTCTTTTTTGAAGCCATGTATTTCTATCTCTAAAAGTTACAGTATTATCTTCAAGAGTTTGATGATCTATTGTAATACAAATAGGAATTCCTTGCTCATCAGCTCTCATATATCTTCTACCAATATATCCAGATTCATCATATATAGCTTCAAAACCATTTTTCATAATTAAATTATATATTTCAATAGATTTTTCAATAAGATTTTTTGATTCTAATAAAGGAAATACTGCAATTTCTATAGGAGCAACTTCTATAGGAATATTCATTACTATCCTATTCTCTTTTTCACTATAAGCATATTCTAATGTAATATAAGTAACTCTATCAACTCCAAAAGATGGTTCAACAACATGAGGAATAAAGCTTTCTCCATGTAAAGTTTCTTCTTTTTCTATAATTTCAAATAATTCTTTAGATAAAACAATATCATCAATTTTTATATATCCATTTTTATTAATTTTTTCTTCAATTTCTTTATTATCAATATTATTCAATTTTGATAAAATTATATTCGATTTATCTCCAAAAAATTCTTTAATTTTTTTAATATTAGGCTTAATATTAATTTTCTTAATCTTTTTAGGAATAGAATATTTTCTAAAAGCTTTTAATTCAATTCCACTTTTTAAAGAATGACGAGATAAATCAAAATCGCTTCTATAAGCATGACCAGAAACTTCAATCCATCCCCATACATCGCTATAAACAAGTTGATCAAATACTTGTTGTGCATAATGAGCTCTTTCTTCTGGAAGTTTTTCTAAAAAAAATGTTTTATCATTTGGAATACCAAGAATATTAATGAATTTATTTGATAAATACATAAAGTATGCTTGCCATTCTTGTTTAACAATTTTATTAGAAATTAATTCTTCTAAAGAATATTCATTAGGCTCATTAATATTATTTAATCTTTGAGAAGCTGTAAGAATTCTTATTTTTTCATTAATTATTTCTTCTAAATAAGGACATTTTGGATTTTCAGGATCAAACATTAATTCTAATTCCATTATTGTAAATTCTCTTAAACGGATTGGCCCTTGTCTTGGAGAAATTTCATTCCTAAAACATTTACCTACTTGAGCAACTCCTATTGGAAGTTTTTTTCTAGATAATTCATATTCTCTTATAAATTCTGTAAAAATACCTTGCGCAGTTTCTGGTCTTAAAAAGTCTATTCTATCTTCAAATGGTCCTACAGTAGTTTTAAACATTAAGCTATGGAATGAAATATTTCTTATTTCTCCATTACAAACTGGACATTTAATATTTTCTTTTTCTATAATTTCTTGTAATTGCTCAATCGATAATCTTTCAATTTCTAAAGAAGATAAATTTGTTTCTTCTTCAATTAAATGATCAATTCTCCATTTTCTACCACATTTAATACAAGTACCTACTTTATCTTTAAAAGATTCTAAGAAACCTGTTGCTTCATACATTTCAATTGGTCCAATGTTTGGAGTATCTATTTCAATGAATCCATGTTTTTTAATAAAAATATCACGCCATAAATCTTCTATTTTTCTTTTTAATCTAACTCCTAAAGGACCATATGTAATAAATCCTGCTAATCCACCATAAATTTCATAAGAAGGCCAAAGAAAACCTCTTCTTTTTAAAAGAGATAAGAATTTATCTTTGCTTTCTTTATTCAATTTTTTCTCTCCTATTCTATTGAATAAGATTCAACAGGAGTATTACAATTTGGACAAACTCTATTTAATTCAACCCATGCATCTATGCATCCTTGATGAAAAAGTGCTCCACAAGCTTTACATTTAGCAGTTGAACCTACTTCAAGTGGTTGAAGGCATATTGTGCATACAGCACCTATTGGAAAATCATCAGTAGGAATCATTACAGTAGTTTGTCTAGGAATTTGAGTAAGAGCTTGAGGAGTTTGAGAAGGAATTCCAGGTAAAGTTATACCTGGAGTAGGTGTAGGTATTACTTCAAATCTTGTTGGTATAAAGGATATTATTATACCTGAAATTAATAAGCTAATTGCAGATATTATAGAAATAAATAAACCTACATCATAATATCCTGTTCCAAGTTTAGGTATTTTTATAAATATCATATATATAGGAGATATTAAAGCTATTATTCCTCCTACGAATGCACAAAATGCTTCAACATTCTTCATTTGAGATAATTTTTTTGTTAAAAATGTTGAAAGAGCAGCTAATCCTGCTAAAACTCCACCAAAAACAGATAAGAATAAAACTTCATTAATCATATATCCTTGAATTGCAATAGATTGAATACTATCGCTTGTATAAACATACCAATTTAAAATAAGTGAAAAAATATGTATAGCTCCAATTATAGCTGTAAGAGAGCCCATTCTAAATAATCTAGATTCAGCTTCTTCAATACTCCAATACATTTTTTATTCAACTCCAGTAAAACTTCTATAAAGGAAATAAAAAAATAGTATTAAAGCTTTTCTTTTTTTAAGCTAAAAAATTGACAGTAAGTTTTATATTATGGTTAAAAATATATATCTTTTTAGAATAAGGTGCTAGATTTTGGGAATCTTAGGATCAACTAAAGAAAGAGATGAAGCAATATTAAAAGAAATACGTGCAAAATTATCTGAATTAAAAGAAACTATTTCATTAGAAATAAGTAAATTTAATGAAAGAATAGAAAATTTAGAAAATAAATTTTTAGAATTATCAGAAAAAATAAGTAGTTATACGAATTATAATCCAGAAGTATTTAGTAAAATCGAAAATATTACTAATAAAGCTGAAAAATTATCTTCAATATTAACAAGAGTTGAAGATTATGAATTAAGAATAGTATCTATTCAAGAAGGATTACAGCATTTACTTGATGTTCTTCAAAAAGAAAGAGAAATTATTAGAGGAGATTTAGAAAAAATATCTAAAGAAAAAGCTGAATTAGTAAATATGAAAGAAGAAATACATAAATGGATGAATGAATTAAAAGAAAAAGAAAATAACTTTAATTTATTACAAGCTTCAGTAAAAGAATTAGAAGATAAAAAATTAAAATTGGAAGAAGAAATTAAAGAACTTTCTTCAAATTATCTTCAAACAATAAAAAATACTTCATTAATGCTTGAAGAACAAATTAGAAAAATGGATAGATCTCTTAAATTTAGAGAAATAAGACTTGAAAGACTTATTAAAAAAGAAAAAGAATTATCTGAAGCAATAGCTAATTTACAAGAAAAAGAAAAAGAATTTAAAGCAATTGAAGAAAAAAGTTCAATTCTTGAATTAAAAGTTCAAGAATTGGAAAAAAGAAAAGAAGCTTTAGAAAAAGATATAAAAAGATTAGAAGAAGAAAGAAATAGATTAGAGAAAATTGTAAAAGATATGAGAAGTGCTATATTGAAACCTTAATTTATTCTTCTTTTTTAATTTTAGCAATAATTTCTGTTAATTCTTGTAAAGTATCAGTTAATACATCTAATTGAGCAACTATTCCTATTAGCATTTCTTTAATTTCTTTTAAACTATTTTCTATAAAAGAAATTTTTTCAGGATTAATAGTTGATGATTCAATTTTAGAAATTTTTTCAATTATTTTTTCATTTTCACTAGATACTAACATTAATGCTTCTGCTATTTTTTTACTACTTTCATATGTAGCTACTTTTCCTTTAGGAGTATCTATATAAGATAATTCTATTTCATATACTTCATTACTACTATTTTTATTTTCATTATTTTCTTCCATTAAACAACCACCTCTAAAATACTTCTTCTACATATAGGGCATGTGCCTCTTAATCTACTCCATTCAATAAAACATGCACGATGCCCTATTGCTCCACAATTTGGACATTTATATATATCATCATTAGGATTAATTTCTAACATACATATAACACATTTCAATTCTTCTTTAATAAAAACCTTTTTTTCAATAGTCCAATTCCAAAAACCTAAATTTTTTCCTTCCTTTAAAACAATCTTCATTTTCTCTAAAATCTTTAATTAATACTTCTTAATTAGTATTACTTTTTTTTAATCTTCAATAATAAGCTTGATTGTAAGAGGGGTAAATCTTCTACTTGTATTTATATGCATATAATCCCCATTTTTAATATTTAATTCTGAAAGTTTTTGATCATCTTTTAAAAGTTTTGTTTTATATTGTATTTCTGGGTCTGGTAAACTAAAAGATTTTGCTATTCTTTCTTTTAAATCTAAAATTGTTTCATTAAGAGATACTTTAAATTCTACATATCCTGTTTTAAAAGCTTTCCCACATACAAAACAATTTTCATTTTTTTCAAGATTAATTATTTTAAATGAATTAGCTTTTGAATCATAAACTAATAATCCTTTAATTATTTTACCAATACTTTCTTTATGAATAATTTTAAGAATTTCTTGAGATTGTATACCAGCAATAGTTGCAGCAATTGTTTGAAGAGCAGGAAGTTTAGGTTTAAGTTTTTCTTGCAAGCTTAATATAAAATTTCTTGATTCTTCATCAATTTTTTTAAGATGCTCAATAGAAGCATATTTAATATCGTATATAGTTTTAAAACCACTATTAAAAATTCTTGAAACAATTCCAAAATCTATTTCTAAGCCTTGTTGAATTAAATCATTAAATAAATCTTCTGGTGTTCTTCTTTTTAAAGTACATTCAGCTAATTGAACTTCATTAGGAATTAAATTTTCTCCATGGCATTCAATGCATGAAGTTACTCCAGGAATAACAACTTGAACATTTCCATAAAAGCCTTCCATTGCTCCATCTACTAATGGCTTATTCAATTCAACAGCTAAAGAATTTAACCATCTTCTAGTAGGCCAATTATCAACACAAGAACATATAATATCTGCTTCTTCAAAAACTTTCCCCTCAAGAAAATGTACATCCATGTTATATGATTCAACTTTAACATATGGATTCATTCTTTTAATTCTCTTTTTAGCTATTTCTGCTTTTGGTTTACCTATATCTCCTTTATAAAAAAGCATTTGTCTACTTAAATTTGATAATTCAATAACATCCATATCAACAAGTATTAATTTACCTATACCAACTAAAGCAAGATTTTTAGCTACTTCACATCCTGTAGCTCCTATACCTACGATTAATACAGTAGCTGAACTTACTTTATTTTGATCCCAACCTTCGATAATGATTTGCCTATCATATCTTTCCATTGATGACATTTATCCAAAAAATAAGATTTACATTGAAATAAATATTTTTAAAAATATCTCTATAAATTAATGTAATTTATAAATATTCATTTTTAAGCTTTTTAAAAAAGGAAAAAAAGAAAAAGTTTAAGAATTTAACAAAAAAATTTAAGCATGATATATACGATAATATAAGCATTTGAAAAGGTTTAATGAATATAATTATGAAGATAAATTTAATAGTATTAAAGTTTAAAAATGATTTTATTATTTTAGAATAAGCTTAAATAAAAGCTTGATCTTCTCTTGCAAAAGCAAGAATATATTGTCTAACATGTGCTTTAAAAATTTCTGGATTATATTTTAATTCCATAGCAGCTATAGAATTTAATGGATCATCTGGATTAGGTTCATTAAGTAAATTTCTTAAAGTTTCAATAACTGAAAAAAGATGAACTGAAGGAGACCAATCTGCTTTTAAAAGAGATTCGCATATTCTAGCTGGTTGATCATCAGAAAAATTAGGATGCCATATTCTTGTATGCCAAATAATTTCTGGTGGTGTAAAAGGAAAAGATCTAGGTACAAAAATTTCTACTCTAAAATATCCATTTTCATATATTCCTGAGCCTATTATAACGCCCATGTAATGAGTTAAATCATTATCAACTATATCGAATAATGGTTCATTTTCTCTCATTAATTTGTATTCTAATGCAAGCCTTTTCTCCCACATTAATTCAGGGAGCTCTGCAGTTTGCATTAATTAAGCCCCCTACAGTTCTTGTTATTAAAACTAATTTATCGCCTTCTGAAACTCCTAAATTTGCAAGAGTATCGGTATCTTTTACAGCTCTACCTCTATAAGTTAATCTAGTTGTATCTGGTGGAAGACGCTTAATAGCGCAAACTTTAGCTTTTATAGCTCCAATAGTAGCTTCTGGAGAAACTTCTAATTCCAATGGACTACCTCCACCTACTGCTGGAATAACTTTTATCTTCATCCCCTTTACCCCTTAATTATTAATTTAAAATAATCTAGGATAAATATATTAATTTATGTTTTTACTTTATTTAAATTAATAAAAGTGGCTAAGATTGAAAGCAAGAATTTATCCTCTTGCATTAGGTAAAATATTAAAGCATTCTTTAACAAATTTAGAAAGAGAAGTAATAGGATTACTTATTGGAAAAATGCAAGGTCAAGTTTTAGAAATATGGGATGCAGTAACTGGAGAACAATATGGAAAACAAGGATTTGTAGAATTGAATGAAGAAATTCAAGCAGAAATTGCTGAAAAATTACAAAAAGAAAGAAAAGGATTAACTATAGTTGGTTGGTATCATTCTCATCCAGGTTTAGGAGTTTTTCTTTCAGGAACAGACATTTCTACTCAAAAAATTTATCAAAAACTTTATCCTAAAGCAGTAGCTTTAGTTATTGATCCATTATTGTATAGTAAAACAAAAGAAATTGCTGATATAAAATTTAAAATATTTAGGATTGGAAAAAATGATAGAGTAATTACTGTACCTACAACTATTGGAATAAGAAAATCAAAACTTTTAGAAAGTACTATATATGCAATGGATACTCTTGATTTAAGACATATAATAGATATAGATTCTAATCAAAATGCTTTAAAAATTGATAAAAATTATAAAGGGAATAGCAATAACATTGATAAATATTTTATAAATAGTAATAGTATAAATATAGAATATTTTCCTAATTCTTTTAAAAAATATATTTTATTAAAAATTTCCAAAATTATTTCAAAAATAAATTTTAATAAAACAGATAAGAATTATTTATTTTTATTAATTATAGCTTTAATAATAGCATTTATAATAATTATCATAAAAAGTTTTATTATAGGTATGACATAAAGAAAGTGAGTAAAAATGCCTAAAAAAATAGTTATTAAACCTGTTGAAGAAGGAAGTAAAGAAGAAGTAAAGGAAGTAAAAGAAGAAAAAGTAAAAGAAGAAGCTATAATAGTTAAAGAAATTAGAGAAGAAATAAAAGAAGGGCCAGAATTAGATGAAATAGATAAAGCATATAAAGAATTAGAAAGTAAAATTAATGAAATTAAGCTTAGAGATCATGTATTTCAAAAACTTGTTAGAGATGAAGATATTCATCCAAAAGTTATTAAAAAGATTCTTTTAAAATGGAATGATTTAAAGAGTCAAGTTTTAGAAGATGCAAAAAGAATAAGGGAAAAATTAATTGTTACAAAAAGCTTAATTGAAGATGAATTTTCAAAGACTGAAGAAGATCTTTATTTAGCTACTATTGAAGTAAATACTATGGAATTAAAAATTAAAGAAAAAGGAGAAGTAAAAAAAGTTGGAAAAATAGAAGAGTTAGAAGCAAAAATACCACTTTTAAGACAAAAATTGTTTCAATTAAGAAGTAAAATAAAAGATATAGATGAAAAAATTAATTTCTTGAATGATTTGCCAAAAAGAATTAATGAATTAACTACAGCAACTCAAATCCCTTCAGAACTTTATGAAGAACTTAGAAAAAGGTATGGAGCAATATATGGAGATAAATGGGAGGGTATTTTAAAAGGAAATATAGCAAATATAGCTGAAAGCGAAGGAATTCCAAGAGAATACGCTATAATATTAGTATGGAAAAGACTTAAAAGTAGTTAAATTTTTATTTTTAATTTAACAATTAATAGAATTTAAAAGATTTATAATAAAGTTTTTTTATTTTTTAAGATATTTAAAAATGATAAGGATTGGAAAAAAATCGCATAATGATATTCAATTATTCTGGGCAGATGAAATAGCTGAAAATATATTAAAAAAATATCAAAAAGAAAAAACTATAATAGTTAAAGCAGGAGCTTCTCCATCAGGAGCAAAACATATAGGAAATTTAAATGATGTATTAAGAGGTTTTTTTGTAGTTGAAGTATTAAAATCAAAAGGTGTAAACGTTAGACATATACATACATGTGACGATAGAGACCCTCTTAGAAAAATACCTAATAAAGTACCTGATAGAGATGGAAAATGGCATGAATTTTCTGAAAAAGAAATGAATTATTTAAAAAAATATATTGGATTTCCATATGTAAATATTCCTGATCCATTTGGATGTTGTGAAAATTGGGCAAGACATTTTAATAATGTATGGTTAGATGGAATAAAAGCATTAGGAGTAGATATAGAAAATTATAATAATGATGATTTATATAAAGAAGGATTATTTGATCCTATTATAAAAGAAATCCTTTTTAAAATTAATGAAGCAAGAGAAATAATATCTAAATTTCAAGAAAATATTCCTAAAGATTATGTACCATTTATTGCTATATGTGAAAATTGTGGAAAATTGACTGGAAAAATAATTAATTTTAATTTAGAAGAAAATGTTTTAGAATATGAATGTATTGATAGAAAATTGGCTGGAGAATATTTAATAAAAGGATGTGGATATAAAGGAGTTACGAATTTTAGAGGAGGAAAACTTCCATGGAGATTTGAATGGCCTGCTCAATGGAAGCTATTCAATGTTCATTTTGAACCGTTTGGTAAAGATCATTATGAAGGTTCATGGCCATCTGGAAAAGAAATATGTATTAAAATACTTAATCATAAACCACCTTTACCATATGTATATGAATTCTTTTTAGTTAATGGAGAAAAAATGTCAAGTAGATTAGGAAATGTATATATTACTCAAGATTTACTTAAAATTCTTGAACCAGAAGTAATATTATATTTTTATTCTAAAAATCCTGAAAAACAAAGAAATTTAGATTTATCAAATTTGAATTTATTAGTAGATGAATTTGATAGAATAGAAAAAGTATTTTATGAAGAAATAGAACCTGCAAATGAAAGAGAATATAAATTAGCTAAAAGGGTATATCCAATTGTTATGAAAGAAAGAATTCGTAAAATAAGAATACCATATACTCATGCTGCAACTATTGCACAATTAAAAATGTCTAGAGAACAAATAATAAATGCGCTTATAAGAAGTAAAATGGTCAATCCTAATATTACACAAGAAGATATAGACCATATAATTGAAAGAATTGAGATTTCTGGAGAATGGATTAGGAAATATGCAAATGAAAAATATAAAATTAAATTATTAGAAAAAATTTCAATTAAAGAAAAAGAAATATCAGATAATATGAAGATTGCTCTTGAAGAATTATCTAAATATATTGAAATAGAAAATGATGGGGAAAAAATTCAAAGTAAAATATTTTCTATAGCAAAAGAGCATGGAATTAATCCAAGCGATTTCTTTAAATTAATTTATAAATTGTTTCTTGGAAAAAATGAGGGGCCACGCTTAGGACCATTTCTAGCAATTTTAGATAAAAAGTTTGTTATAAATAGGCTTAGACTTATAGAGTAAATATCATTTTTTATTTATAAAACTTATAAGAAAACACTTATTCTGATCTTATTTTTTATTAGATATTTGAATATCATAAATTTTAAAAAATAGTTAACTCTCCTTAAATTCTTCAAGCATTTTTTTAACTTGTTTAATGGCATATTCAGCCTCTTCAGGATTGTAAATTCTTTCATAGAAAGCCTCATCATGTAACGTTTTCATTACATTTACTGTATAAGGCCTTAAGATCTTCTCTATTTATCTTCCTGAGAAAAGATCTACGTTCAATATGAGATCTTGGTATTACTTTTGATTTTCGGTTTATATAAGAATTTACAGCTAATATCATTGAAAGAAATGCTTTATCTACAGCATTTCTATAGAGTATCATATCCTTTGTTTTAATAGCTTTCTCAAATTCTTCTTCTGCATATTTTAAAATTTCTTCAGCAGTTACTAAAACAATATCAACATCCTTTTCATTCAATATTTCATCATATTTAAACATTAAAGTATAATATTTATGATTTTATTCTTTCATAATAATTCTAAAAATTTTTAAAAAAATAATTAAGATTATCTTAAGAAAAAGTTATTTAATAGATTTTTATACCTTCTTTACTATATAAAATATTTATTTATGAAAACTTTCATTTTAGAAATATTTCTAGCAATTTTAGATAAAAAGTTTGTTATAAATAGGCTATAGATTTTATTAAATAATTATCTGCCACATCCAATGCAAGATATTGCTTTAAGAATTATTTCTAAAGTTGGACTAACAATCTCTGTTATTACTGTTGGATAAACTCCTAGAATTACTGCAAGAGTTGCTAGTATGCCTATTGGAATAATCATTAATGCTGGTGCTTCTTTTGCATTTTTAACAATTTCATTTGGTTCACCAAAGAAAACTCTACGAATAGTCCATAAACCATAACCTGCAGTTAAAACAGCTGATATAATTGCTATCGCAGTAATTATTGCTCTTACAAAATCTGTGCTAATTGATAAAGCAGTATACATAGAACCTGCAAATATGAACAATTCTCCCCAAAAGCCTAGTAATGGAGGGACTCCTGCTAATCCTAAAAAGCTTATTAAAGAGAAAATTGTTGTATATGGCATTTTACTAGCCAATCCTCGTAAATCGCTTATTCTTCTAGTTTTAAATTCATGCATGAAAATCCCTGAAACCATGAAGAGAACTGCTTTGCAAAGTCCATGACTAATATAAAGAAGCACTGAACCTACAATTCCTATGAATGAAAGAGAAGATATCCCAAATAGCAAATAGCCCATTTGAGAAATACTAGAATAAGCTAAGAGCCTTTTTAGATCATCTTGAGCAATAGCCATTAATCCACCATAAACCATTGTAATTAAAGCAAGAATAGATAAAGAAGTTGTGAAAGGCCATGAGTTTAAAACTCTTGGAAAAGCATAGTATATTATCCTTATGGCAGCATACCCACCTATCCCGATCATTGCAGGAGATAACAATGCACTTATAGGAGTTGGAGCTTCTGCATGTGTATCTGGAAGCCATGTATGTAATGGGAATACTGCCATTTTTACAAAGAAACCTATGAGTATTGCTATTACTATGATTATTATCAATGCTAAATCTACTCCAGCAACTCTACTTGCGATTTCAAAGATGTCAAATGTGCCTGCTAAAGAATATGTTGCAACTATTCCAGCTAGAAGAGATAATGCACCTGCTTCAGTGAACATAAAGTATTTGAATGCTATCATTTCTTTTGGACCTGTTCCCCATATGCCTACCAAAGCCCATGAAGGTATCAACATAAATTCAAAGAAAAGAAAGAATGCTGCAAGATTTGTTGTTAATACTGTTCCTATCATTCCACTTGCATAAAGAGAATATAAAGCAAAGTATGAGCTTAAGTTATGTTCATGTTCCATGTATGGTATAGAATATATAGCAACTACAAGAGATAATAAAGCGATTGTTAAAGCTATTGGTGCACTTATTCCATCAGCTACAAGAGTAAAATCTCCTACATATGGAGCCCATTTGTATCTAGCTTCAATTTTTGCATCTGGAGCTATAGGAAGACTAACCATTACTATTGCAAGTAAGATAGTGCTATACAAAAGAGATATAGCAACAATTATTCCAGTATATTTCTTTAAATATTTTCCAGTTATTAAAGCTATTATTGAAAAAACTAGTGGTGCAAATACTGCTTGTATTAAAAATTGTCCTGAATCTATCATTTTTCATATCACCTCTTATATAATCATAATTTTAATAATTAAAAGGATTATAAACATACCTATCATAATTCCCATTAAATTATAGTTTAATATTCCTGTATGAGTTTTCCTAAATTTGTTACAAAAAGCAGCTCCAGCTCTAGCTAAAATATAATTGAAGTTATCTATGCCAGATAATTCTATTGTTTTTAAAGACCATTTACTAAAGCTTACTACGATATTTGCAAGCACATAATTGAATCTATCGATTATATTTAATTCTATTTTTCTCCATATTGCTTTACTTAAATCTATTAAAGGATAAACAAAGAAGTTATAATAAAATCTATTTATATAATACCTATTATAAAGAAATTCTTTAATAGTATTTAAAAATGGCCTACGTTCCATTATTCCTTTAATATCAATACTTCTTTTTACATATATGTAATATGATGGGATTGCTCCTATAGCTAAAGCTATTACTGAAGTTATTGGAACAATTAATGATAAAATTTCTTCTGGAATAGTACTACCAAATTTAGAGAAAATGATCGTTTCTCCTAAATATTCATGAAAAGTTTCTTCAAGCCAACTTTTTGCAAATGGCCCTATTAAACCAAATAATATTGTTCCACAAACGAGTAAAGCATAAGGAACCCACATTATTTTTGGAGCTTCGTGAATATGATGCCCTTCTTTTTCAAGTTCTTCTAAATGATGGCTTTTCTCTCCAAAGAATACAATCCCTATCATTCTTATGCTATAAAAGCTTGTTATAATAGCACTTATAGCTGCTAAAATGAATATTAAATATTGATTAGCTAATAAAGTAGATTCAAGAATCATGTCTTTACTCCAAAAACCGCTAAACAAAAATGGGAATCCCATTAATGATAAAGAAGCTAATAAAGTAACCCAGAAAGTTATTGGCATATCTTTCTTTAATCCACCCATATCTGTCATAAATCTTGATTCACATGCATGAATTATAGCTCCTGCAGATAAGAATAATGCAGCTTTAAACATTGCATGGCTCATTAAATGAAAGACTCCTGCAACATATCCTACTATAAAATCGGCAGTCAATCCTGCAACTCCAAGAGCAGTCATCATATAACCAAGCTGGCTAACAGTTGAATATGCAAGAACTTTCTTTACTTCTTTTGAAACAATTGCTTGAGAACCTGCTATAAAAGCTGTAATAATACCTATCCAAGCTACTACATAGAAGAAAATTATTAAATCATTTGGAGACCCCCCAATCCATGTAGCTTTATAAATTATTGGAAAGATTCTTCCAACAAGATATACTCCTGCTTTAACCATTGTAGCAGCATGTATTAATGCACTAACTGTTGTTGGTCCAGCCATTGCATCTGGAAGCCATTCCATTAATGGAAGTTGAGCAGATTTTCCTACTGGACCACCAAATAATAAAATAGTAGCTGGAATTAATATATACATAGGAACTTTATTTATAGCACCTTCTTGAAGTTCTATAAAGTTTAATGTTCCACTAAATGCAAGTATCATAAACATTCCTATTAGCATTGATATATCTCCAATTCTAGTTGTTATGAAAGCTTTCATTCCACAATGTGATGGAGGATATGCTTCAGGTTTTTCTCCAACCCAACATTTAAGCCAATCTTTCTCAGAATCTTTATACCAAAAACCAATTAAAGCATAGCTACATAATCCTACTCCTTCCCATCCAAATAGCATTTGTATTAAATTGTCTGACATTACTAATAATAGCATATTCCCTATAAAGAAATTCATAAAGAACCAATATCTTGTAAGACCAGGATCTCCATGCATATAAGCTAATGAATAAACCATAATTAAGAAAGAAATTATAGCAACAACGTTTGCCATAATTATGCTTAATGGATCTAATAGAATTCCTACTTTTAATTCATTCAATATTGGTGCATTTGGAATCCTTATCCAATCTAATTGATTATTTATTGGCCAATGTATTCCATGTTCAAAAAGTAAAGGAATAAGAGAAATTGTTGAAATCATTGCTAATAAAGAAAATAAAATTGCTCCATAATCTCTAGCTTTAGAATTAATTTTAGCTAATATTGGAGTTAATAAAGCTCCTAAAATTGGGAAAATCCAACAAAGCCAAGCTTGATAAATAAATTCATTCATATTAAACACCTCCTAAAAGATTATTAGAAGCTAATTCAATAATTTTAATAAATAAATCCAATTTAATTGTTATTAAAATACATAATATTGCTAAAACAATTATTGGAAATACCATTGATAAAGGTGCTTCATGAACTTTTTCAGCTATTTCTGTAGGTTTTTTTAACATTATTCTTTGAGTTAACCATAAATAATAAGAAGCTGCAAAAATACTATTTAAAATAACAATTATAGAAATTGATATCATGAAATTATTTTCAGGAATGCTTAAACCAGCTAAAATTATGAATAATTTACTCCAAAATCCACTTAATGGAGGAACTCCTGCTAAATTGAATAAACCAATAGATAAAGATAATCCACTTAAAGGCATTTTTTTACCAATACCTTCAAGCTTAGAAATTGCTCTAGTTTTAGCTTCATGAGTAAAACATCCTGAGCATAAAAAGAGTAGCCCTTTACTAATTGCATGATTTAATATATGCAATAATGCACCAATTATAGCTATTCCAGCAATTGAAGCTTCTTTTAAACCATAATGAGTTAAAACATAAGCACCTATTCCCCCTCCAACAAGAATATAGCCTATGTTAACAATGCTTGAATATGCTAATAATCTTTTTATATCATTTTGCATTAAAGCCATAAAATTGGCTATAGTAATTGTTAAAACTCCAAAAATCATTAAAATTGTTCCAAAATCAAATATTTTTGGTTGGAATATTGTAAATAAACTTCTAAACATAGCATAAACTCCAGTTTTTATAACAACCCCTGAAAGCATAGCACTTATAGAGCTTGGAGCTGCAGGATGAGCATCTGGTAACCATGTATGCAATGGAACCATTGCAGCTGTCACACCAAATCCAACAATTATCATACATATTATAAGATATAAAAGAGATAATGGAGCTGAGCCATTTCTATATATTGTTTCAATTGCTGAATGTAATTTTGTAAAGTTTAAGCTTCCTACTAAGCCATATAATAAAGAAATACCATATAAAGAAATTAAAGATCCAATGGTACTCATAACTAAATATTTAAATCCTGCTTCAACTGGTTCCCATTTATATTTTCTAAATGAAACAAGCGTATAAGATGCTATACACATCATTTCCCAAAAAACATATAAATTAAAGAAATCGTTCGAAAAAGCTACTCCTATCATTCCAGCTACAAGAATTAAAAGTAATGAATAGTATTTATCTAATCCACTATCAACTTCCATGTATTTAATAGAATATATTGAAACTAGCAATCCTAATCCACAGAATATTATTGCCATGTATAAACTAAGATTGTCTACTCTTAATTCAACTCCAAGTGGAGGACCATAAGGGTCTATTGAGAAACTTTGTGGAAGATTTCCAGAAAAGCTATAAAGAATAATAAAAGCTATTAAAAATGCAGCTATAGCAACAATATCCCTAATTTTCTCAAATCCTATTTTTTTACCTAATAAATCTATTAATGGAATTATAGCAGCTGATCCAAGTAAAACAATAATTGGTTGTAATATCATCATTTTTTACCACCTTAATCTTCTTAATTTTCTTAAATCTATACTTCCATAATGTTTATAAACATTAAGTATTAATGATAAAGCTACAGCAGCAATGCATGCAGCAATAGAAATAGAAATTATAGCTATTGATTGAGCAAAATAATCTACACCATATGCTGAAAAACCAAGTGTAATAAAGTTTAGATTTATAGCTGAAGTAATTATTTCTATTCCAATAATTGTTTTAATCATATTCCTTTTAGAAGAAATACAATAAAAACCTAATATTATAAGCAAAATAGAAGTAGTTAAATATATACTTAATATATCATTCATATTCTTCCTCCTCCTTTTCTTCAATAATAGGTTCTTCAATAACTGCTTCTTCCATTGCTCCTTCACCTTTTTCAATTCTAAATAATGCAGCTATTGCTGCAGCAGAAGCAAATACAATAAAACCTTGTATAAAAACATCAATAGCTCTATATGTCCAAATGAAATATGGTTTTTCTTCAAGAGGGGGGTTTCCTAAACTTTGTGGGATTGGAATAAATCTTGAAAAATCTATTGCATAAAAAGATATTGCTACTAATATAAGAGTTGCAATTATTATTGATAAAATTTTTTCCAATTTCATTCTATTCTCCTCCTCTTTATAGTATGCATAGCAGCAAGGAATAGGACTGTTACAGCACCTGCATAAATAGCCAATTGGAAAACAGCTACATATGGTGCCCCTAGAAGATAGAAAATTATTGCTAAAAATATACTAAATATAGAGAAAGAAAGGATAGCTTTAGTTAAATCTTTTAATTCAATGGATAATAAAGCAAATAATATTAAAAGGAAAATTAATACTAAATGCAATATTATATCATTCATTTTATTTCACCACAAGAGTTTTCCTATCAAATGCTATAATTTCAAAATCTTTTGTAAGTTCTATAGCATTCTTTGGACAACTTTCTGCACATTGAGCACAAAAAGTACAACGATCCAAATAGAAAATCGGCCTTTTACCTTTCTCATCAGTTGTCATTTCACATGCTCCAGATGTGCAAACTGTTGCGCATACTCCACAGCCAATACATCTATCCCTATGAAAAGAAATTTTCCCTCTATATCCTTCAGGAATATGTACCAATTCTCTTTCTTTAAAAGGATATAATACTGTAGCTCTCTTTTTAAATAAATGTTTATACAATTCTTTAAACATTGCCATTTTAAATCACCAATCTAACTAAAAAGAATTGTAAAACTGATAATGGTAATAAATAATTCCATGAAAAATTAACCATTTGATCTATTCTAAGACGAGCAAATAAAGCTCTAATAGTTGATAAAATTAATAAAACAATAATAGTTTTTATTATAAAGTAAAATGTATAAAAGAAAATTTCTAAACCAGAAATAACTGGTCCTAATGGACCTCCAAGATAAAGTGCTACAGCTAAACCAGAAACATAAACTAATTCTAAATCTCTAGCAAATCTAAATAAAGCTAATTTTCTACCTGAAAATTCTGTTAACCAACCAGCAACAATTTCTTGTTCAGCTTCAGGAATATCAAAAGGAATTCTTTCAAGCTCAGCTTGAGCAGCAATAACATAAATTGCAAAACCTAATGCTTGAGGACCAAATATAAGCCAAGGATGTGTTGATTGATATTTTACTATTTCTGAAATTCTTAAATATCCAACATTCAATGCAACACCAACTATTGAAAGCATTAAAGGTATTTCATATCCAAGCAATTGTAATACTGCTCTTTCAGCACCTACAGCTGAAAATCTATTATTTGAAGATAAACCAGCACAAAAAACCAATATACAAAATAAAGTCATTATTGCTATAGCAAATATTATATCTCCATTAAATGATAAAATTCCACTTATATCTATTATTGGAAGTAGAAGAGTTGCTGTAAGCATTAATGAGAAAGAGAATAATGGAGTTAAAGTAAAAAGAATTTTATCAGCTGCTTTTGGAATAATATCTTCTTTTGCAATAAGTTTTATAAAATCTGCTAAAGGCTGAAGTATTCCAAATGGTCCTGCATATAGAGGACCTACTCTATTTTGAAGTTTAGCATAGAATTTTCTATCAATCCATTCATATAATAATGAAATAATTCCTATGAATAAAAATCCGGGAAAAATGAATATTTCAAGAATTTTAAATGCAAATTCTATTTCAAACATTTTTCATCAACTCTTTTTAAATTCCTTTTTAGAATATTCTTTTAATTCTTCCCATGACCATATCCATTTTTTATTCTTTTCAATATCTACAATTTGTACTCTTCCTGTACAACAAAGGCAAGGATCAATAGAAGCATATGCAATTGGAACATCAGCTATTTTAACAATATAATCTCCACTAGAAGTAAGCATACGACATAAAGAAGGAATATTTGCTAATGTTGGAGTACGAACTTTATATCTATAAGGTTTTTCGCTTCCATCCGATAAAACATAATGAAGAAGTTCTCCTCTTGGAGCTTCAACTCTAGTAACTGCTTCACCTTTTGGAGGTTTAAGAGGTAATTTAATTCTTATAGGCCCTTTAGGCAAATGATCTAAGCAATATCTAATCATATTTATACATTCAAAAATCTCATCTACACGTACTAAAATTCTTGAAAAAACATCGCAATATGGATAAGTTATTACATTAAATGGGACTTCATCATGAGCAGCATAAGGAGCATCTGCTCTAACATCATTTTTAACATTTGAAGCTCTTAATAGAGGGCCTACTGCACAAAGATTAATTGCATCAATAGTTTTAAGAATCCCTATATCTTTAGTTCTAGCAATTATTGTTGGTTCAGCTGCTGCAACACTTTTATAATATTTTGTACGTTCTTCAACTATATCCATTGTTTTTCTTATTTTATATTCAATATCACTTGTAATATCTCTTCTAACTCCTCCAATCGTTGTATAAGCAGTATTAACTCTATTACCTGTTATTGTTTCAATCAAATCCATAACCCTTTCTCTATCTCTCCAAACATACATAAACAATGTTTCAAAACCTATTTCATGACCAGCTACTCCAAGCCATAAAAGATGACTATGAATCCTATTCAATTCTTCAATTATTACTCTTAAATATTGAGCTCTAGGAGGAATTTCTTTATCATAAAGTTTTTCAACATTTAAAGTATAGCAAACTGTATGAGCAACATTGCATATTCCACATATTCTTTCAGCTAAATAAATATTTTGAATATAGTTTCTATATTCCATTGCTTTTTCTATTCCTCTATGCATATAGCTTATATCAACATCTACTCCAACAACGTATTCTCCTTCAACTTCCAATTTTAAAAGTATAGGCTCTGGAAGAGCTGGATGTTGTGGACCTATTGGTATAGTAAATGATGACATTTTCATACACCTCTTAAAGGTTTAGGATGTTCAGGTTTATATTCTTTTCTTAATGGATATACTCCTTTTGGCCAATTTTCAGGAAGAATTACTCTTTTAAGATTTGGATGTCCTATGAAATTGACTCCAAGCAAATCATATACTTCTCTTTCATAAAAGCTTGCACCTGGAATAATATCAGTAATAGTATCTATTTGAGGGTTATTTTTATCTATATAAGTTCTAACATTTATTGTTATACTCCTTCCTAAATGAGCAATTATTTGTATTTCATTACCCATATCTATTCCAGTTATAGTTTGAATATGTGGAATATTGAAATTTTCAACAATAAATTTAATAACTTCTTTATAAAATTCTTTAGGAACAACTATGTTAACTATATTTTTTCTAGGTATTGAAGATTCTATTATTTTTTCTTTAAAAACTTCTCTTAATTTATTTAAAATTTCTTCATCGTTCATTTTAACCACTTCTAATCTTTTTTACAAGAGCTGCAACAGCTTGAATTATTGCTTCTGGTTTAACTGGACAACCTGCAACATATGCATCAACTGGAATTACAGCATCCAGTCCTTCATAAACATTATAACAACCTCTAAATGCTCCTCCACTCATAGTACATGTTCCTACTGCAACAACAAATTTTGGATCAGGAATTTGTTCATATATTCTAACAACTCTATCTTTCATTTGTCTTGTAATAGGACCAGTCACGATGAATATATCTGCATGTCTTGGACTTCCTTTAAGAAGTACACCAAACCTTTCTAAATCATATCTTGGAGTTAAAGCTGCTAAAATTTCGATATCACATCCATTACATGCTCCTGTACAAAGATGCACAATCCATGGGCTTCTTGACCTAGCCCAATTTATTATACCCATGCTACTTCAACCTTTTTAACTCTTTCTTCTTAAAATAAATAATGCAATGAATAATAGGAAACAATAAATTGATGTAAGAGCTAATAAGATTGGTTTGAAAGGATTTTCAGGTGGAAAACCCATTGATAAAACTAGAATCATAGCAACAATATCAAAAACCATGAAAAGAGCAGCATAATCAAATAAATGAATTACAACAGGAACTTTTTCAGCTGGGACATCTTCTCCACATGCATATGAAGAAATTTTATCTTTAGATTTAGGTGGATTAGGAGCAATTTTTCCAGATAGTATATATATAATAATTGTGATAAGAAGTGAGAGAATGAAAATAGTTATAGGAGAAGTTATAATGCCCAACATATTTAAGCGCCTCAATTACATTTTTCAACTAAATTTTGAATTAAATAAAAGTTTTTCCATTATAAAAGTGTTAAAAAAGGAATTGCTATTAAATTACTTTTGATATATTTAAAAAAATAGATTAAAAAATTTAATTATTCCTATTTATAATAATGAAAAAATAAAAAATGAATTTATTTGTAATCATTTTTATAAAGGAATTCTTTTTATCTTTTATTATAGTTTAATTTTATTAAGTTTGAATTAAACAATAGTGAAGAAATTATAGAAAATAACTATAAACTATAAAATTAGCAATAATTTAAATATTCTAAAACATTTATAATAATCTTAGTTGCTTTAATACTTGCTTTTTCTACTATTGGAGAAATATTTAATCCAAAATCTATAGATTTTGGTTGAATACCAAGAATTATTGTTTTTATACCCATACTTTCATATAAAAATTTAGATAAAAGCGATAATGGTAAAGTATGAGTTGAAATTATCCCAACTTTACTTAATTCTTCAGGGAATATTAATCTTATATCTCCAGGTTTTCCTTTGAAATCAACAGCATCTATTATTATTAAATGAGAAGGTTTAAATTTTCTTATATGACCAATAAAATTTTCTGGAACAGTTTCTGAAATAATTATTTTTAAATATTTAGAAGAATATTTTTCTAATTTTTTAGCAATTTTTAATCCTACTATATCATCTCCTCTTAAAGGATTTCCAACACCCATTATAATAATTTTTCTTGCATTTTTTAACCATTCTATTAAATTTTTTTTAAGAGACATAAAACAATTGTTTAATATTTCAATTTATTATTTAAAAATTTTTATTCAACAATAAGAAATTATGAAATGAAAATAAATTGATAAAGATTGGATTAATAGGTAAAACAAATACTGGAAAAACGACTTTTTTTAATGCAATAACTATGAAGTCTGCAGAAGTATCAACTTATCCATTTACAACAAAAGCTCCTAATATAGGAATTGGAAATGCAATAACCCTTTGTGTATGTAAAGAATTTAATGTGAAAGACAATCCTAAAAATTCTGCATGCAAAAATGGATGGAGAATAATACCAATAGAAATAATAGATTTACCTGGATTAATAAAAGGGGCATGGGCTGGAAAAGGGCTTGGAAATGAATTTTTAGGAGTTGCTTCTCAATCAGATGCTTTACTCCATTTTGTGGATGCTTCAGGAAGTATTGATGCTGAAGGAGTTATAACTGAACCTGGTACAGGAGATCCGATAGCAGATTATTATGATATAGAAGAAGAACTTATACTTTGGTTTTTAAAAAATTTAAGAAAAAATGAAGAAAAAATAATAAGAGATTTAAAAAGTGGAAAAGATTTAGTATCTTCAATAACAGATGCTTTAAGAGGTTTTAAAATAAATGAAGGGCATGTAAAAATGGCTTTAATTGAAAGCAATTTGGAAAATAAAGATTTTGAAAATTGGAATCAAATAGATGATAGAAAATTTATTGAAAAATTAAGAGAAATATCTAAGCCAACATTAATAGTAGCAAATAAAATAGATTTACCAACTGCAAAAGAAAATTTTGAAAGATTAAGAAATGAATTCCCAGATAAAATAATTGTACCATGTAGTTCAGAAGCTGAATTAATACTTAGAAAAGCTGAAAAGAAAGGATTAATAGAATATATTCCAGGAGAAGAATCTTTTAGAATATTAAATGAAGAAATGTTAACTGAAAAACAAAAATGGGCTTTAAATCAAATAAATTTGAAAATATTTGGAGAATATTTAAGAACAGGAGTTCAATTTGCTGTAAATGTAGCTGTTTTTAAATTATTAAGAATGAATGCTGTTTATCCAGTTTATGATCCTGAAAGACTTAGTGATAAAGATGGAAATGTTTTACCAGATGTATTTTTAATGCCTCCAAATTCAACAGTAATAGATTTAGCAAAACAAATCCATACAGAACTTGCTAAAGGAGTATTATATGCAATAGATGCTAGAAGCAAGCTTAGGCTTCCAGTAAATTATCAATTAAGAGATAGAGATGTTATAACAATAGTTTCTGCAAGAGCAAAAAAATAAAAAATTTTTTATTTATTTAAAATATTTTATCCTCCACCAACTATTCCTGTAATAGATAATATACTATCATTATTTATTTCTTCTTCATTTAATTTTGATATAGTTTTTCCATTCAAAATTATTAATACATCCGGCTTTACTTCATTTTTTTCTGTTAATAAAATATTTTTAAAATTGAATCCATATTTATTTATTAAAATATTTATTAATTCTGAGAGTTTTATTCCTTTTTCAAGAGATATTTCTTCTATATGTTTTCCAGTTATTGAAGTAATTGGTGCTCCGTATATTATTTTTATTTTCATCATTTTTCTAAATTTATTATATTTTAAAGAATATTAAAAATTTTTAAATTCTATTTTAATTCTCTAGCTATATCTTCTAATTCTAATTCTTTAAGTTTCTCAATAGTAGGTATTCCTGTTTTAATATCCCATCCCATTGCTTCATAAAATTCATTAAGCATTAAATCTAAGTTTTTAACATGTTCTCCTTTTGCTGGACCGGTAGCTATTGGTTCATACATTCTTTTTGGAAGTTTATCATCTTTTCTAGTAAATCCTTCTCTTACATTAAAGCATCTTTTTAGATTATATACTCTCTCAGCAATTTTCATTAATTCATATTCATTAATCTCTATTCCAGTAAGTGAAGAATAAATATTTGCATAATCTTTAACTGTTATCATATTGCCTTCAGAACCCATTGAAGAAAATTGGCACATTCCCATTATTTCTGGAATTTGACCAAATATTGCAAAAAATCTATATGCTATACCTTTCCCTTCTTCAATAAATTTACCTTTTGGAGGCCATGGCAAACCAAATTGTTTTAAACCATAATCATTTAAACTTTCTGGACTTCTATCATATAAACCTGGAAAACCTGAATGAACATGGCATCCTCCTCTATATTCTACAGCATATTTTATTGCCATTATTTTTGTTTCTCCTCTAGGATCATGAGCAGGCATTTCAAGACCTTTTGTATGCAAAGCAAGCTCAGGAGCCCCATGACCTATTTTTTCAGCAGCTCTCATAACTCCTTCAGCTAATAAATCTCCTATCCCTTCTCTTTTAGCTATTAAGCTTATTAATTTTATCATAGTTTCAGGATTATCCCATTCAAGCTTTATTCCTTTAATTAAATCTTCTTTTATCCATCCTTTCTCATAACATTCTATAGCAAATGCTATTACATTCCCAGTTGAAATAGTATCCAAGCCATAGTTGTTACATAGATAATTTGCTTTTATAATTGCTTCAAGATTGCTTATACACATCCATGGTCCAAGCATATCTGCTGTTTCAAATTCAGGACCTTCATGAGGAGGAGTTGCCCATACTCCATGTTTAACTTCAGAATATCTTCCACAACCTATTGGACATGCAAAACATGCTCTCCTTTTTATAAGATATTTATTAGATAATCTTTCAGTTGAAACATCTTCAGCTTTTTCAAAAAATCCAGTATATCCATATTTTGTTGGTAATGCTCCCATAGCATTTAAAACTGTTATAGCATTTATTGTTCCAAATCTTCTTAAAGCAGTTTTCTTAAGAAGAGCCTTTTCAGCTTCTGTAACAAATTCATAAAATTTTTCTGGATTTGCAATTTCTATATCTTTTTCTCCATTTACTGCTATAGCTTTTAAATTTTTAGAACCCATTACTGCTCCTCCACCACATCTTCCAGCAGCTCTATCTCTATCATTCATAACAGCTGCAAATCTAACCATTTTCTCTCCTGCAGGACCTATGCATGCAATTGATGCTTGAGGATCTTTTATTTCTTCCAAAATTATTTCAGTTGTTTCATGAACTGTTTTTCCATACAAATGCTGAGCATCTTTAATTTCTACTTCTCCATTATTAATCCATATATAAACAGGTTTATCAGACTTCCCCTCAATTATTATATGATCAAATCCTGCATATTTCATTTTAGGACCAAATATTCCACCTGAACGAGATTCTCCAAATACATTTGTTAAAGGGGATTTAAAGCATATTTCATAACTTCCAGAGCATGGACAAAGTGTTCCAGTAAGTGGTCCAGTTGAGAAAATTATTTTATTTTCAGGACTTAATGGATCTATTTTAGGTTTTAATTCATACCATAGAATTGCAGCCGCATAACCTGTGCATCCAATATATTTTTTAATAAAATCCTCTCTTAAAGGTTCTTTTAAAATCTTCTTTTTACTTAAATCAATTCTAAGAATTTGACCAGCATAACCAAAAATTTTCTTATTCATATGCTCACCTCCTATTTAGGATATGGTTCAAGTGGTATGGATTCTTTCTTTAATAGCTTAGATACTATTAAATTCTTATAATAAACTGCTTTTGTAGCATCAACATATTCTAAAACTTTTTCTGGACAATTTTTTACACATTCAGGTTCTCCATTACAAAAATCACATATTAATGCTTTTTTTGTTATAGGATCGATTGTTGCAGCACCATATGGACAAACAAAGACACACTGAGCGCAACCAATACATTTATCATTTAATACATTTATTGCACCATTTTTCTTATTCCTTACTATTGCTCCTACTGGACAAACATTTATGCATAATCCACATTGTATACATAATATTGGAGAATCTATGTATGGTTCACTTCTAATAACATGTATTCTAGACCTTGATGGATTATTAACTTTAAAATGATGAAAAGAACAATATAATTCGCATAAGCGACAACCTGTGCATTTTTCAGGATGTATTATTATATTTTTCCACATATCCAAAACCCTTTAATAAATAATGAAAATTATCATTTATATATTTTATAATTCTCCACATTCACAAAAAGCTTCTCTAATTTTATCATATAAATATTCAATTCCAAAACCAGTAATTGCTGAAACAAATGCTATAGATGTTTCAGGAATATATTTTGCATAAATTTTTAATAATTCTTTTGCAATTTCTGAAAGCAAACCATAATCTTTTGAAATATTTTCATATAAATTTTCCCAATTTTTAAATAATTTAATTCTTTCTTCATTAATTTTATCTACTTTATTTAATATTGGTATAACTGGTATTCCAAGTCTAAGTCTAGTAGATATACTTAATCCAAGGAATACTATTGTATCTGAAATTGTTTCTGCTGTTTCAGGATCAATTAAGAAAATGGCTTCTGTTGGACCATATTTAATAAATTCTTTTGATATTACTGGTCCAAAATTTCTAAATACAAAAATTTCCATTTGTCCAGGAGTATCTACTATTATATATTCATAATTTAGATTTACTATTTCTTTAACGATTTTTGGAGCTATTTTAACTATTCTATTTGCTGCTTCAATAAATGCACCATTTGGACCAAGGTTTAATTCATTCATTATATTTTCTATTGTAAAATATTTCCTTATATCAAATGAAGCTTCATAAGGTAAATTTTCTATACCTGGATCTAAATTAGCAATTCCTACATTTAAATACATATTTTTAATCATCCAATCAGCTAATTTTTTTGATAAAAGTGTTTTTCCTGCTCCAGCTGGTCCAATCATTAATATTGTTAACATAATTTATTTCTTAAAAAATGGATAAAGATATATTTTTTAAATAAGTTTCATTTATAAAAAAGGAAATGAATAGTTATATAGTAGTTTTTCAAATATTCATTAATAATTGATAATGGTGAAAAAGAGAGGCTAAAGTATGGTAGAAAATTTTCATGAAGAAAAATTGGAAGAAAAGAAAATGAATTTTTTAGAAAGATTTATTGGAATAATTATTAAACCTAGAAAAACAATAGATGATATAAAAGAAAGAAATGGATATATTGGTGGATTAATAATATTTATTTCAGCTATTATAATAAATATTTTTTGGAAAACATATCTTGGAAGTAGTAAAATAACTCTTACTAATTCATTAATGATACCTATTCCAAATTTTATTTTATCAAGTTTGGATATTCAAACATTAATAATGAATACATTAATAATGTTATTAATTTCTTTAGGAATATTCATTGGTTTATTTTGGCTATTAGCTCAAATAATGAAAGAAAGTGATGCGAGCATATTTAAATTTCTTAATTCAATTTCATATTCTTTTACAATTTTTTTAATAGGTGGTTTAATTTTATTATATGTAGTATTTGCTTTCCCAACATTGAATTTTAGTTTTGAAAAAGCAATTGGAATAAATGCAACAATACACAATGTAACTTTAAAAGGGACATTCATAGAACCTATAATTATAAAAGGAGATACAAAAGCAATTAATTTACTTAATTCAACTATAATTTATTCTAAAGAAATTAATGCTGAATTTTTAAATGCATCAAGAGGGTTAGTAGCTTTATATAATGCATCAATGAAAAATGTTAATATAGGAAATTATTATATTGAAGAAATTAATGCTTCAAAAATCTTTCTTAATAATTTAAATATGAGTAAATTTGATATGCAATATCAATATTTTGATTTTCCATTATCGAATGGAGAAGAATTAACTTCTACTCTATGGTTTCAAATATTGAATGCTATATATTTTTATCTTCCAAAAATTCTTTGGGTTTGGATTACTTTTTTAGGAGCGCTAGGATTAAATAGGATTTATTCAGTTTCTAGGAATAAATCAATAATTGCTGCATTACTTGTTATTTTCATTATGCTTCTTACTGGACTTGCTGATTAAATTTATTATAAATTTCTTTATTTTATAATTTTTCCATTAAATGTTATTTCTCCAGAAATTATTCTTGTGCTTGAAATTGGTTTTCCATCTTCAGCTAAAACTAATGGACATATTTCTATTTCTAATGGTTTAAGTAATTTCTCAATTCTAAGCCTATTTATTTCATTTGCTACTCCTGCTGTAAAAGGACTAACTATAATTGCATCTAAAGTAGGATCTATTATAGATGGGCCATAAGCATCATTTATAATAACTATTTCAGAAGCTTCTAACCAATTATATTTTTTTAATGTTTCTTTTAAATTTTTAAGTCTTTCAGAATATGGTTTAACTGAGTATTTTTTAAAATTTTTAGCAAAATCATCACTTGTTAATCCTATTAAAACTTTCTCTCCATTTTTAAAAGCAGTCCATAAAAGTGATAAATGACCATAATGTATTTCATTAAAAGTTCCTCCTAAAGCTACTTTTGAATATTTTTTATTTTCTGGAAGAGGTTTCTTTATTTCTTCTTCAAGTTCTTTAGCAGTAATCCTAAGTTCATAAAGTAATACTATTGCTTCACCTAAAGGAATTGATAAACGATTTGATAATTCTTTTGGAGTAATTAATGGATTTTCAGGTAGAATTTTCTCTATTAAATACGCTTTATGATGAGGATACATTGTTAAAGAATGAACTGTTTCAACTAATATATTCCAAAGCTCATTTTCACATATTTTACGATCTATTTTAAAATTCTCTTTAATATAATTCATAATATTCATTTTTTAAACTTTTAGATAGAAATATATAACATTTTCTAATTTTCTATATTCTTTAAATTCTTAAAAAGAAAATGAAAAAATTCAAAATATAAAAAAAAGAGATATTTATGTTTTTATAAAAATTAAAAATTATAAATATTTTATATATTATTCTAAAAATTTTAAAGGATAATTTTATAAAGGATTATGTATAAAAATAATTAGAGTAAAAAGCGTTGAAGGGAAATGGACGTATCAGAATATATCGAAAGAATATTAATAGAAGCTGAAGAAACTTTAAAATTTTGTGAAATGGCTATTAAAAATGAGAATAGGCTTGAATTAGTTTATGAAACATTATCTGAACTTTCTAATACTTTAGATATATTACTTAATGATTCTTCTATACCAATTGATAAAAGGAAAAAAATTAAAAAATATAGAGATAGAGCAAATATATTATTATTTAGAGCTCAAGTTTTACTTAAAATGTTTGAAGATAGTAAAGCAAAATATTCTTATTATTAAATTTTATTCTTAAAATTTTATTAATATCTTATTTTATTTATTATATTTAAGCTATGGTGTTACTAATTAGCAAGGAACATTATAAAAGAATTTTGAAGCATTGTGAGGAAATATATCCAATAGAAGCATGCGGAATGCTTGGAGGAGTAAGAATTGGAAATACAAAAATAGTAAAAAAAGTATATGAAGCTACAAATGCTTTTAATTCTCCTAGAAGATATCAAATTCATCCAATTGAAGAATATGAAATACTTCAAGATATAGAAAAATCTCAATTAGAACTTGTTGGCATATACCATAGCCATCCATTTTGGTCAGCTTTCCTTTCATCAATTGATGAAGAAACTTTTTCATGGCCTGAATGTTCATATTTAGTTATTTCACTTAAGGATAAAGAAGTAAAATCGTTTATATTAGATAAAAATGGAAAATTTTTAGAAGAAAAAATAGAAATTTATTAATTTTTAAAAAATATTTTTTAAAAAATTAGTTTAATATTCTAAAATTTAAAAAATAAAATGATTTTTAGAAAAAAGATATAATAAAAATTTTTATAAATTTTTAATAATTACTAAAATTGAATAATTGGAATAAAAAAGAGTGAATAATATGGAAGATTTACTTCAATACGCAATTAAATATGCAAGAGATAAAGGTGCTAGTTATGCAGAAGCAAGATATCAAGAAGATATAAAAGAAGTATCCTTATTGAAAAATGGAATTCCAGAAATAACTGGATTACAAATAAGGAAAGGGATAGCTATAAGAGTTATAGTAAATGGTGCATTAGCTTTTTCTTCAATAAATAAATTAACAAAAGAAGATATAAGAAAAGCTGTTTTAGATGCTATTAATTCTGCAAAAGCAGCTTCAAGAAAAATAAAAAATCCAATATTATTAAGTGATGAGAAAGTTTTTGAAGATAAAGTAATTTTAAAACCTAGAATAAAATTTGAATCAATAGATCCAGAAGATAGAATGCTTTTCTTAAAAGAAATAGATAATAATATGGTTAAAACTATTGAAAATAAAGGAGCAAAGCTTCCATCAAGATTTTTAAATTTAATTTTAATGGATACTATAAAAAATGTTATAACAAGCGATGGAACAAATATTTTTAGTCGTATTCCTCGCGTATTTCTCGAAGCATTCTTAACAGTTTTTCATCAACAAAAAGGAGTATTACAAAGATTTAAAGAAATTGGTGAAGCAAATGGATGGGAAGCTGTTGAAAGATGGAATTTAATAGAAACATTTAATGAAGAAGCTTCTATTTTAGCAAAAGGTTTGCTTGAAGCAAAAGAAGCTCCAAAAGGAATAATGGATATTATTCTTGGACCTGAAATAGTTGGATTAGTTTGTCATGAATCTTCTGGCCATCCACAAGAAGCTGATAGAATACTTGGAAGAGAAGCTGCTCAAGCTGGAGAAACATACCTTAAACCAAAAGATATAGGCTTAAAAGTTGGGAGTGAGCATGTAACAATAATTGATGATCCAACATTGCCAAATAGTTATGGTTTTTATCTTTATGATGATGAAGGAGTAAAAGCTAGACCTAGGATTTTAATAAATAAAGGTGTTATAAATGAGTTTTTACATAATAGAGAAACAGCAAAAGTTTTTAATACAAATTCAAATGCAGCTTCAAGAGCAGTAGCATATGATAGAGAACCAATAGTTAGAATGGCTAATACATATATGAAACCAGGAGAATATTCATTTGAAGAATTAATAGAAGATATTAAAAATGGAATATACATGAAGTTTTATCAAGAATGGAATATTGATGATAGACGTTTTAATCAAAAATATGTTGGTTCGATTGCTTATAGAATTGAAAATGGAGAATTGAAAGAAATGGTAAGAAATCCAGCTTTAGAAATAACTACTCCTGGACTTTTTTCAGCAATAGATGCTGTTGGAAAAGATTTAAAATTTACAGCTGCTATTTGTGGAAAAGGAGATCCAATGCAAGGATGTCCAGTATGGATTGGAGGACCGCATATTAGATTAAGAAATGTAAGAATTTAATTCAAGTATATTCTTTAAATGTAAGAGTTAAAGTTATATCATATTGTCCTCTTGAAGTAAGTACTCCAACGCTTATTTTTTCTCCTTCAAGTTTAGGATTATAAGGTATTTTAACTCCTACTATAATGTAATCTCCAGGAATTATTAATGGAAGTTCAGGTTTTTCTTTATTAAAAATTTCCATTTTTCTATTACTATAGAATATATATACTGTTGTATTTGAATGAAAATCTTTATAAGATTTATCATTAATTTTAATATCTTTAATGTAAATATTGACTTTTCCAATATTGCTAACTTTCAAATTAAAATAGAAATCACCTGAAGCTGTTTTATTCATCCATGTATTTTTTAATTCTATTTCATTTACTCCAGCAAAAATTATAAGAGTCCCTTTGCTTAAAGATATTTGAGTTATAAAGAGAATTGTTACTAATAAAGATAGTATTATTAATGTTGAAGTTGCACGACTTATAGCACTATATTGCTTAATCAATTCTCTAAATATTTAATTAAACTAACTAATATATAATATTTTTTCTAAAAAATCTTTTTTAATAAAAAATTTCTTCAAAAAACGATTATTTTTAATAAAAAATAGAGAAAATAATTAAAATATATAGAAACAAAACAATTTTTTTATATTTATGTTTATAAACTCCTTTGTAATAAATACTTTGTAATAATTATAGAAATTTTTATTTTTAATATTGGTGCTTATTATGAGTTGGTATGTATCAATAGAGAAGAATGGTAAAATTATAGATGCTGCAAAAATTGGTTCAAATGATTATTTATATTCTTTATTTGAAAAATTTGGATTTCATATAATCGATTCTATCTATAATTATTTAACAGATGATGAAATGATTGCAGGAGAAAAAAATTGTATTAAAATTTTTAATCAAGATACATTTGAAAATATTTTAAGATTTTATTTTAGAATTTCTGAAGAATTATTTAATGCAAACCCTGGAATTATAAATGATTTAAATAATGGATTAATTTATTCAGATTATTCAGATGAAACTTGGATGTATTCTATTGCTATCACTATTTCAAAATTTATTAGAAAAGCTAGAGCAATTGCAGCAGAACTTGTTTTTAGATATGTAAAGGGGGAAGAAATATTTGAGAGTAGAAGCAAATGAAATTCTTGTTTTAGACGTTAAAAAAATGCTAGAAAATATATTAGGGAGCAAATGTGTAGCATATATGAGCGATATTACTTTTCCATGGGAGAAAAATTTTCGTTATACAAAAAATAAAAAATGGGAAATTTATCCAATTATAAGAGGGCCAATATTTTCAATATATGAAACATTTGAAGATATTGTATATATTGAATCAAACCTTCTTTTTAATGAGAAAGAAATTATTTCAAACATAGCTTTAATGGAAATTAAAGAAGAAAGTAAAAATGAAGCTATTAAAGAAATAAAGAGTAAAATTTATGAAAATCTAATAGACTTTATTCATGGAAAAACTGTAAAAATAATTGAAGATTTTTCAAAAAGAGAAAATGTAGATATAAGCTTAATTTCAGATTACTTAGGAGATTCTATTGTATTAAAATTTGATTCAAGAAATTTATCAATAAATGAAAAATTCTCTCTCATAAAGAAGCATATATCTATATTGATTAATGTTTGGAATGAAATAATGGGTGCAGATGATAGTTTATGTAGAAAAGCATATGAATTTAGTTTGCCTATTAAAATGAATGAAGATTTTACTTCATTATTGAAAAAAGTAAAATCTATTTTAGAAAAAAATATTGGAATTAAATTTTTTATTAAAAAGGAGAGTTTAACGCTATTTTCTATAATCCCTTCTTCAGAAAATTCTTTCATTTCTAGTATTAACATATCTCCTAAAGATATTATTATTAAAAGCAAAACAATATATTCTTTCTGGAATGCTATGCATTATTATACAATTCATAAAAGTTCTCAAAAATTTATTGAAAATATTGAAAAAAGAATGAGATGGAAACAATTCAATGATTCTTTATGGAGAATTTTAAATATTAAAGAAAAGGAGGAATTAGAAAGTTTTTCAGATATAATGCCTGAAGTAATGAATGATATAAAGCAATTAAATGAATTAATAGAAAAAATAAATAAAAAATATGAAGTTAAACTAAACTTGGAAATAGCTCGCTTATTAATTAAATTTATTGGAGAAATTAAAATTCATGAATTAGAAGAAAACAAAATAATTTCTATAGTAGAAAAATATATTAATGCTATTAAAGATGCATACAATTCTTCTTTTGAATTAAAGAATATAAAAGAAATAGAAAAGTATGCAAAAGAAATACTTAAAGAAAGAATAAAAAAAGAAGAGTATCTATCTTAGGATCTAAATAGAATAGCAATTAAGCAAAAATAAGTTTATATATTTTTGTTTTTTTATTATAATTAAAGAAAAAGTGAAGTATTTTGATAGATTTTATTAAATTATCTTTTTTAATGATGATTACTTTATTTTTTAATTTTTTGAAATTAAGCATTTTTAAGAGAGATAGATATGTATAAAAATAAAGGGATAAGTAAAATATTAGTAACGGTAATTTTAGTTTCAATTTGCATAGTTATTACAATTGCTGTAGTTTATTGGATATCTGGAATTGCTGAAAAATATATGGTTGTTAGGAAAATAGAAATTCTAAGTTCATGGAGTGAAAGAAAAAATGATGATTTTTACATATTTATTAATTTTAAAAATACTGGAAATACAATAATGAGAGTATGTAATATAGAAATAAATGGAAAACCATTTAAAATTTTTGCATTTGGAACAATTGTATCTTTAAGTAATGAAGAAATAAATTGTGATTTAGATCCTTTAAATGAAGTAACATTTTTACCAGTAAAGCCTGGAGAAAGTGGAGCAATAAAGATAGTCATTCCATTATATGCAGCATCTGCTGGACAAAAAATTGATATAACAATCCGTACAGTTGATGGTGGAGAATATCATGTTTCTCTTATTTTAGAAGAATAAAATAATGTAAAGAATATTTTCTAAAGATTTTTATTTAAATATTTTATAGCTTCTTCAATACTATTAAATCCATATTCTATTTTATTAAATTTTTTCTTAAAAGCTATTACTTCTTCTTTAACTTCTTTAGGTTTACGTTTACCTTTTATAATACTTAACATTAAATCACAAAGATATTTAATATCGCTTTCTTTAAATCCTCTACGTGTAACATCTTGAAATCCAATTCTAATACCAGACGGGTTATCACGATTATTTTGATCATCATATGGTAATAAATTCTTATTTACAATTATATTAGCTTCTTCTAAATCTTGAGCAATTTTTTTACCACCACCATATTCTCTAACATCTATAGCTATTTGATGAGACATCGTAAAACCTTTTCTTTCACCAAGTACTTTAATCCCTTTTTCATATAAATATTGTCCAGCTGTTTGAGCATTCTTAACAGTTTGCTTAGCTAATTCTTTACCAAAAATTTTCAATTCAAGAGCAGCAATTCCTAAAGCAGGCAATCTAGCTAAGTGTGTATTAGAAGTGCTTAATGGAAATATTGCATATTGAACCCATTTTATAGCATTTTTCATTCTTTCATCTTTAGAATTTGCAATTATAAGCCCTCCTTGAGGGCCTGGAAAAGTTTTATGGGTTGAAGATGTTACAAAATCTGCCCCTTCTTTAAGAGGATCTTGAAATGCTTCTCCAGCAATTAATCCTAAAACATGAGCTGCATCATAAACTATATATGCACCTACTTTTTCTGTAATGCTTCTTAATTCTTCAATTGGATGTGGAAAAAGGAATAAGCTTCCACCAAGAGTGACTATTCCAGGTTTGACTGCTTTTATTATTTCAATAGATTTATCTACATCTATATTCATTTCATCTATATCATAAGCATGATCTATTACTTCTAATCCTAAAACTCTACCTGCTAAACCAGTATAATCATGAGATATATGAGCACCACAACTAAGTGGTGGTGCAATCATTTTCCTATTTTCTGTTGCTAAAGAAAGCCCTTTAAAAGTTGCTAAATTTGCATGAGTCCCTGAAACTAAACGTACATCAGCCCAATCACATTTAAATAAATTTTTAATTAAATCTACTGCACAATTTTCAATTTTTGTTATATATTTCTGACCTTGATAATATCTTACTTTAACATGACCTTCAAGATCATTTTCTCCTTCAGCATATCTACTTTCAAGATCCATAGAAAGTCTAAGCATTTCTTTAACGGCTGGAGATTTGATACCTTCACTTGCTATAAGGTTAATACATTCAATATCTCGATAATATTCATGAGCTTTAGTAGCTTCAATTAATTCAAGAGCAATTTCTAGAATTTCCTTCATTTTCCCCACTTCTAAAGTATTTTTCTCATTATTTAGTAAATATATACTTTTTGTTTAGAAAATATTCAAAAAATTTAATAAATCATGAGAAACATAATTTGATATTTTTAAAGTTTTAAATGAATAAGCTAAATGAAAAATTGATATGGAAAGAAGTTTGATTTTAAAAGCAAAAAATTTCATAATTATAGCATTAATAGTTATAGCTATAGCTTCATGGTTAAGTGGAACAAATCCAGAATTTTTAAAGCAAGCAAAAATAATAATTCAAGGTTATGGTTATTTTGGTATTTTCATTTTAACAATAATAGCTGGAAGTATAATTCCATTTGGAAGCCCAATAATTGTAGCTACAGCAGCAGGTTTTGGCTTAGATATTTTAACATTAGCTTTAATATCTGCTACAGGATATACATTAGGTGTATTAACAAGCTATATTCCTGCTTGGTTTTTTGGAGAATATTACGTTAAAAAGAAGATAGGAGAAGAATTATTTAATAAATATGTAAAAAGTTGGAATAAAAATGGTTATAAATTATGTGTATTATTTAGTATTATTCCTGGCTTTCCTATCGATTTATTAGCACTTGTATGTGGTTGTTTTCATACAAAATCAATATTTTTTATTCCAATATGTTGGTTTACATTATTGGTTCAATTTTTTATATGTGGATATATTGGAATTTCTTTAGGAATCCATATAATTCCTGATTAAAAATAAGATATTAAAGTTTAAATTTACCAATTTTAAATATGAAAAATAGATGAATAAATCAAGAGTATTTAGTAACTTTGTAAAGGATGTAATGAAAAGATATGTTAATGCTGGGAAATATACTCAAGAAGAGAAGAAATTAGAAGAAATTTTACTTAAACTTGGTTTAGAAAAAGATAGAGATTTCTTTCATAATTATAGATTTAGGAATGATAAAAAGAGGGGGTATTTTTGGGTTGATTTCTTTTTACCAAAATGGCATTTAATAATTGAAATAAATGGAAGTATATGGCATAGTTTCTTTAAACAAGCAAAAATTAAAGATGAAAGAAGGGATAAATGGTTTAAAAGGATTGGATTTAATGTTTTAAGAATTGATAGTAGTGAATTAAGAGAAGAGAAAAAGAGGAATAATATTGAGAAATTAATTAAGCAAATTATAAAATACTAATTTTTATTAAATGAGATTTTTCAAAAAATATGCAAGATAAGGGAATATAATATTGAAAAAATAAGAAAAATAAAGAAACTTTTTACATTTAGTTTTAAAAAAACAATTTTTATAAAACTTAACTTCAATATTTTTTTAAATTGAAGGAAAAACTAAGATTAAAATATTAGAAAAATAATTAATAATTAAAAATAAAAATGGTGAATAAAAGATATGGTAAGAATTTCAGAATATAGAATTATTAAAGAATTGGAAAAGATAGATACTCCAACAATAAGTAATATTGTAGCTACTTATCCTAAATCTGAATTATGTCTTAAACTTTATGATCCATGGTATGGGCAATGGTATACAGATGCTACAATAAAATGCATGTTTCCTGAATTGGGTCCAAGAGTTGGATATGTAGCAACAGTTGTTTTTTGTGAGAAAAAAGAAGAAAATATTGGAATAGATAAATTTACTCTTTTAGAGCATATATATAGTACTAAAAAACCAGTTATTCTTGTGGCTGAACAACAATTTCCACCAGAATTAGCAAATAGAGTAGGCCTTTTTGGTGAAATGATGACTACACAATATAAAACTTTGGGAGTTGTAGGAGTTGTAACAAATGGTCCAATTAGAGATATAGAAGCAATTAGAAAATTAAAAGTTCAATATTTTGCAACAGGTGTAACAGCTGCACATGGAGATTTTATCATTAAAGATGTTGGAGTTCCTGTAACAGTAGGAGGTATGAATGTAAAGCCTGGAGATATGGTACATATGGATATAAATGGAGTTGTAAAATTTCCACCAGATAAAATGAGAGAGATTTTAGAGCGTGCTAAAAAATTGTTAAAGCAAGAAAAAGAGAAAGCAAAAATCTATAAAAATAAGAAATTTTATTTAAAGAAATTTAAGGAAATTAAAAAAGAAATTAAGAAATAATTAATAAGTAGGAATATATTTTTTTAATTTTTTAATTCTTTAATGATATTATATGGATATTTTAATAATTTTCATAAAAATAGTGATATAAGAATGGAATTAGAGAGAAATAGATGGTTATTTATAATTTCCGGCTTTATTATAAATCTTTGTCTTGGAGCAATATATGCATATAGTATTGTAGCAGTGCATATAATGAAATTTCTTAAAGATATTTATGGATTAAATGTTACAGCAACTGAAATACAATTACCATTTATTGTTCTTCTATTTATTTTTTCTTTTACAATGCCTATAATGGGAAAATATATTGAGAAATATGGTCCAAGGAAAATAACATGGCTTGGAGCTATTTTTGTTGGTCTTGGTTGGTTTTTAGCTTCTTTTGCTAATTCTTCATTAAGTTTGGTTTTTCTATATGGATTAATTAGTGGTTTAGGAGTTGGAATTGCATATAATTGTCCCATTATTACGTCTGGAAAATGGTTTCCAGATAAAAGAGGCTTAGCAGTTGGCTTAACTATTATTGGTTTTGGCTTTTCTGCAGCAATAATAGGACCATTAATAGACTATCTCACTACCTTTTTTGGTATTCAAATAGCTCTTAGGATTTTAGGAATTTTATTTTTTATAATTCTTTTTATTTTTGGTTCTTTTCTTAGATTTCCATCAAATGATTGGGAAATAAAAAGTTTAGAATCTATCAAAATAAAAGAAAAAACATCAATTGAATTTACAAGAGAAGAAATGATAAGAACAAAGAATTTTTATGGTTTATGGATAACATATATGATTGGGACTCTTTCAGGATTAATGGCAATAGGTATTTCAAAACTTATTGGTTTAGAAATAGCAGAAAATGCTGGAATAAATGAAGAAGAGATATCTGCAATTTTAACATTTTTAATAATTCCATTTTCGATTTTTAATGGTTTTGGAAGACCTTTATTTGGATGGATTACTGATAAATTTAATCCTATGAAGGCTGCAATTTTATCATTTTTATTAATTTTTATTGCTTCATTAATAGTCTTTACAAATCCTTCATCAATTATTGCGTATATTATTGGTTTTGCAATTCTTTGGTTAAATCTTGGTGGTTGGCTTGCAATAGCTCCAGCTGCAACTGCAACTCTCTTTGGAATGAAAGATTATGCTCGTAATTATGGAATTGTTTATACAGCATATGGCATAGGGGCAATACTTGGTAATATACTTGCTGGACAAGCTAAAGATATTTTTGGAGCATATGTGAAAGTATTCCCATATGTAATGATTTTAGCAATTCTTGGAATAATTGTAGCAATAGTACTATTAAAACCTAAAAAATAGAGACTTTATGGAATTTATTTTTAAATTCTAAATTTAAAAAATTAATAAAATAAGATAAATTATGTGAATTTTAATGAAAATATCGAATTTAATCCTAACGATTATAAATAAAACTTGTTTAATTTTAGCAAAAACTATTTTTTATTTTTATGGATTTTTATGGACAATTAATTTAAGAAAAGTTGATTCAATGAAAGATGTTTTTAAGCTTTTTTATATTGATTTTTTAAGAATAGATAAAAAATATATAGAAATTGTAAAAATTAATGAAAATGAGCTTGTAACTCGTTGCAAAAATCCATGTCCAATTCTTAAGCTTTCTTTATTTTTTAATCTTAATACTAGATACGTTTGCAAGATAATTTCAGAACCTGTTTGTAAATATGTGTTACACAAAATGAATCCGCGATTAGTTTTTAAAAGAAACTATAATCATATAAGACCTTATAAAGAAAGTTGTGAAGAACGTATATATTTTAAATAAATAAATAAAGACTTATTTAGAAGGATAAAATATAGTTATGCAATCATCGATTTTATTTTATCAAAAACATTTATATAATTATAATCGTATAACTTATATTAATATGCAAATTGAAAAAACAATAAAAGAATATTTAAGAGAATTAGAAAATGGAAATTATGAAAATATAATCAAACTATTTTCTCCAAAAGCAATTATCAATTCTCCTTTATATGGTAAAATTAAAGCTAAAGATTTTTATAAGGAATTATTTAAAGATACTTTAAAATCAAAAATTACTTTAATGAATATTTTTAAAAGTAAAAATCCATTAATTGCAGCAGGACATTTTCGTTATGATTGGGTTTTGAAAAACGGTACTTCAACTTCTTTTGAATGTGTAGACATTTTTCAATTTAATAAGAATGGAAAAATTATTAAATTAACAATAATCTATGATACTGCAAAAATTAGACAATCTTTTTTTAAAAAAATTAAAACATACTAATTCTTTTTATTCGAAGTAATAGTTGTAACATTTCCTATTTTTGAAGAATTAATAAATAAAATTTCATTAGAAATAGTAGAATTTTTTAACCATTCTAGTGGATTTGGTGCATTAAGATATTCTTCTTTATCTATATTTGAAATCATTTTAAATTCATATATAATAATTTCTAATACTAGAAAAAATGCTATTATAATTGCTAATATTTTTAATGCATAAGACATTCATTATATTTTTTAAGAAAAATTTTTAAGCACAACTATTTTTCATTCTACTTTTATATTTTTTCCTTTTCCAGCTTTTAAAATTCTTACTTCTAATACACCATTCTTATATTTAGCTGAAGCATTATCTGGATCTACTGGTGATGGAAGAACTAAATCTAATAAATATTCTCCTTCACGCTTTTCACCAACAAGCTTAGCTATTCGATAAGATTTAAAGCATTTAGCTTTAACGATTATCCTATCTTCAAAAACAGTAACATTTATATCTTCTTTTCTTGATCCAGGTAAGTCTACAGATACTATTATTTCATTCATTGTCTCAGAAACATTATATAAAGGAGAAATACAACCAGTTCTTATTTCAAATTCTTTCATTCTTCTAATAATTTCTTCTCTAGCTTCTTCCATTTCTTCTTCAATTCTTCTAATTAAATTATAAATTCTTCTAAAAGACATTCTTTAACCTCCTTTTTTTATAAATATACTGGAGGCAATTCTAATTCTCTACTTTTTTGTTGAGAAGTTAAAGTAGTTTCAGTCCTTCTCATAAGGTCTTTCATTTTAATTCTTACTTCTTCTGCACTTTCTATTAAAGGTTTTAAATCTATTTTAAATTTAAGAAGGCTACTTATGAATGATGTTACTTCAACTGCTGCTCCAGGATCTGGATAATTATAATGTGATTGTGCTAATACTGAAATCATATCGATACTTTTCTTCTTTGTTTCTTTTAATAATAAAGCTTTTAATCCTACTATGTATCCTTCTTCTAATATTTCTGCTTCATTAATATCTATTTTCTTAAAAATATTTGGATTATTAGCAACTAAAAATATTTTAGGTTTATCTATATCTATTCTTCTAGGTTCAGGTATTCCTCCAAGAGAAATAAATAATTTAGTATTTTTCTCTTTAGCCCATTCTACTATACTTCTAGCTAATGGTCTTAAAAGGCGAGTAGGTATTGGCATTTCAGAAAAAATAGCAATTATATTATCTTTATTATAAATTCTAATAAGTTCTTTTAAACCTTCTTTACTAATAGATACTATTGGTGGGAAATAATCAGAATCTATATATCCTATTTCTTTAAAATTAAGATTTTGAATTATATAAGAAAGCGAAATTGTACCAACGAGACCAACATCTGGAAAGCCTTCTAATATTATTGGAGATTTATCTTCTATTTTCTCATTTTCTATTATTTTTATAATTTTTTCACTCATATTTTTCATTTAAAATATATTAAATAAGCTTATAAAAATTTTTTAAGAATACTTCTTTAATGCATCTATTACAGGCATTTTCTCTCCAGAAATATAAGATATAAGAGCTCCTCCAGCTGTGCTTACATATGAGAAATTCTTTTCTAAACCACTTTTCTTCAAAGCTGCTATTGTATGTCCACCACCTAATACGCTAAATGCTTTAGATTTTCCTACTGCTTTGAAAATTTCAAATGTTCCATATGAAAAATCTTTTTCTTCAAAAACTCCTAATGGTCCATTCATAACAATTGCTTTTGCTAAATATATAATATAGCTATATAATTGAATTGTATATTTTCCTATATCTTTTATTATGTAATTTGTTGGAAATTCATGTATCATTATGTTTTCTCTTTTTCCATTAATTTCTATACCAAAATCAATCGGTGTTACAATTTTATCTTTATAATTATTTATTATTTCTTCTGCTTTAGGCATAAGAGGCTTAAAACCTAATTTTTCAATTATTTTCTCATTTTCATTTCCTAAATTAATATTTGAAACTTTTAAGAAAACTTGAGCGATCATTCCGCCTGTTAAAACTAAATCTGCTATATCCTTTTTTAATACATACTCTATAACATTAAAACTTTCTTTAGGTTTAGCTCCTCCTACAATGTATATACAAGGTTTTTCAGGATTATCAACTATTTTCTCTAATGCTTTTAATTCACGCTCCATAATTCTTCCTATTGCTGTTGGAAGGACTGGAATGAAGCCTACAGTAGAAGCATGAGCTCTATGAGCTGCAGCAAATGCATCATTCACATATATTTCTGCTAAAGGAGCAAGCTTTGAAACTATTTCTCCTTTTGCATGTTCTTCAGGACTTTTTTCTTTTGTTTCTTCATCTATCATTCTAATATTTTCAAGTAAAAGTGCTTCTCCACTTTTCAAATTTTTTATTTCTTTTAAAGCTTTTTCTCCAATTATATCTGGAACATATTTTAATTTTCCTTTAACATATTTGCTTAATATTCTTGCATGTTTTTCAAATGTTGTAAAATCTTTATCCCCTTTTCTACCTTGATGTGCCAGAATTACCAATTTTGCTCCTTTTTCTAATAATTCATTTATTGTAATAGAATGTTCAATAAATCTGCTTTCATCAAGTATTTCTCCAGTTTTTTCATCTATTGGAGAATTTATATCTATTCTTAGGATTACAATTTTATTTTTAAAATCAAAATCATCCAAAGTTTTATATTTTCTATCCTTTGACATATTTTTTTAATGCTTTAAGTTTCTTATAAATTTTATTATAAAATAGAAAACTTTTTAAACTTCATAAATATATTTTTAATGCATTAATGTTTCCTATTCATGATGAGAATCCAACGAGAACCAAACCTTTTATAACATGGATAATAATAATTATTACAGTTCTAGTTTTTATTTGGCAATATAAAAATAATATGAATGAAGAAATTATATATAATTATGGAGAAATTCCAATTTTTATTTTAAATGGAGAAAGACTTTATACATTAATAACCTCTATTTTTCTTCATGGTAATATTCTTCATATATTTGGAAATATGCTATATTTATTTGTTTTTGGAGATAATGTTGAAGATAAATTTGGCCATTTAAAATTTTTAATTTTATATTTTATATTTGGAATAGCAGGTAGTTTAACTCATACTTTTATTGCATATATTTCTGAAAGCATGGATCTTTTAATTCCTGCAATAGGTGCATCTGGAGCTATTTCAGGAATATTAGGAGCATATATAGTTCTTTTTCCAAGAGCTAGAATTATTAGTATTGTTCCAAGTTATTATTTTATTAGAATTGCTAGGATACCAGCTATTTTCTTTATAGGATTTTGGTTTATACTTCAATTTTTATATGGAATAATAGGTATTACAAGTGGTGTAGCTTATTGGGCTCATATAGGAGGATTTATTTCTGGTTTTATAATAGCTATATTTTATAAAATATTTTATGAATAAAATGGGCCCGTGGCCTAGAATGGATAGGGCAGCGGCCTTCGGAGCCGCAAGTCGCGGGTTCAAATCCCGCCGGGCCCGTTTTTTTATTCATATTTTTTAAAAAAAAGAGAAATTTATAAAAAAATATCTATTTCAGTTTTTTAAAAAATAAAGAAATAAAGAATTTAGAATTATAAACCTTTTCTTGCTATAAGATTCATAAGTTCAACTAGTCTATTTGAAAAGCCCCATTCATTATCATACCATGCTAAAACTTTAGCAAAATTCCCTTTTCCGCCTATAACATTTGTGCTTAAAGCATCAAATATTGCTGAATGTGGATTGCCTAATATATCTGCAGAAACTATTGGTTCATCACAATATTCAAGTATTCCTTTTAAATAAGTTTCAGAAGCTTCTTTAAATGCTTTATTTATTTCTTCTGCAGTTGTTTCTTTTTCAAGTTCAACAGTAAGGTCTGTTATTGAACCATTTGCTACTGGAACTCTTAAAGCAATTCCATCAAGCTTCCCTTTTAATTCAGGTATTACTTCTCCTATTGCTCTTGCTGCACCCGTAGTTGTTGGAATAATTGATAATGCAGCTGCTCTTGCTCTCCTTAAATCTTTATGTGGTAAATCGAGTACTCTTTGATCATTCGTATAAGCATGAGTTGTAGTCATTAATCCTCTTTTCACACCAAAATTTTTATGAAGTACTTTAACCATTGGAGCTAAACAATTTGTAGTACATGAAGCCATAGAAATTATATTATGCTTTTTTGGATCATATATTTCTTCATTAACTCCTAAAACAATCGTTACATCTGGATTTTTAGCAGGTGCTGAAATAATAACTTTTTTAGCACCAGCATTTAAATGTTTTGATGCATTTTCTCTATCAGTAAATAATCCAGTAGATTCTAAAACAATATCTATACCTAAATCTTTCCATGGAAGATCAGCTGGATCTTTAATTGCAGTAACATTTATTTCTTTATCATTAACTATTAATTTATTTTCTTTATATGAAACATTCGCATTAATTTTTCTATGGATAGAATCGTATTTTAAAAGATATGCAAGAGTTTTTGCATCGGTTATATCATTTATACTTACTACATTAAATCTTTTATTGAATTCTTTATTTTCTAAAGCTGCTCTAAAGAAGAGTCTTCCTATTCTTCCAAATCCATTTATTGCAATTTTTAAAACCATTTCTTACACCTCTTTTTAATTACATTTTTATTTTGATCTAATTAATAAATTTTAATTTTTCAATTAAATATAAAAAAATAATTCATGAATTTAATAAACACTCTTATTTTATTAATTACTAAAAAAGCTTAGGATATAAGAAACTATATTAATAATTCTTCTTTTAATTCTTTTCCATATATGAATCTTATTCCATATTTTTCAGTAAGTTCTTTTAAAATATTTAAAACATTTTGAGGGACATTAGCAATTGAAAATATAGATAATTCAACTTTTTTATTATATACTTTTTCCACAATTTTAATTTTTTCAATTAATTTTTCGATACAATTTTTTGCATCTTCTATATTTTCAACGTATGTTTTTACCTCGCCTACTACTAATGGTTCTTCATTAAATATATTTATTTCTATTTTTTCTTTATTATAAATAATTGTTTCTTTTCTTAAATTTATTTTCTCTTTTTGATATCCTTTTTCTTCAAGAAGCAATCTTATATACGCTATTGTATAATCTTCAAGAGTTCTACCAACAGCTTTACCTAATGCATCTAATCCAATTTTTAATCCTCTTACCTCTCTCCAAATTTTTTCTTGATTCTCTCTTAAGTATTTAACTTCTTCCCAAAGTTTATTTTGTCCTTCTCTTAATTCTCTTAATTCTTCCCATAATTTATTTTGATTTTCCCATAGTTTATTTTGTCCTTCATGAAGAATTTTAATATCTTCTTTTATTCCTTTAATTTCTTCCCATAACTTATTCTGATTTTCCCAAAGTCTATTTTGATTTTCCCATAATTTTTCAATATTTTCCCATATTCTTTTCTGACTTTCAAATAGTTTATTCTGTCCTTCTTCTAATCTATCTAATCTTTTTAAAATTTCAGAAAATCCTAAATATCCAGCAACACTATATCTAAATTCTTTATCTTTTTCTAATAATTCTAAAAATTCTTCTTTTAATTTATTCATTTATGTTTCTAAAATAAATATTAAATTCAAGTATATAAGCATATTCATAATGGGCGTGTTTAGCTTCCTACTATAGTTTAGCTTCTCTTTCTGAAAGTTGTCCATACTCTTTATTTGGAAGAGATAAGTTTCCTAATCCTCCCATTGGGAAGATCCATCAAGTAGTAGCAAAAAGCTTCTCATCTTTATGCCTCAAATATTGGATTCTTATAAGTGTTCTAGAGTGAGATTTTGGAGAAGATATAGCATAAACTCTTGTTGCAGTTATTCTAAAGAAATTATATCAACTTTTTTTGAAATCGTATTAAATATAGCTATTGTTGATTCATTCGATAAATATCCACATACTTCTCCAGGGTTAATTATTAAAGTTTTCCCTTCTTTTCTTACTTCTTTTTTATGAGTATGTCCTCTGATTAATAAATCAAATAAATTTGCTTTAATAATATCATTTATTGCTCTTTCATCATTTCCATGCGTTAAAAAAGCTTTTAATCCATCTAAATTCAATACAGCAAAATAATTATTTACTATAGCATTTATTTGAATGAGTTTTTGAGTAAGAAGATTTTTATCTCCATCATTATTTCCAAAAACTGTTATCATTTTTGATTTTAATTTTTGAAATTCTTTTATTGTAAATGGACTTACAAAATCTCCTGCATGCAAAACTAATTCAACATTCAATTCATTTAATTTATTTACTGCTTCTCTAATTTTTATTAAATTATCATGTGTATCACTAATTATTCCGATTAACATTACAATTACCTTTATTTTTTATTTAAGCTTTTTCTACTTTTATTTTATCCCCACTTTTAACTTTCTTGAAAATTTTTGCATCTCCAATTATTTTTCCAATAACATTTACTGGACTATATGCTCTAGGTTTATCTCCTCTACTTACAGGTGTTTTACCAAAGAAAATACATAATGCATTTCCTGGAGGCCAATAAGCTACGGTACCAATTTCAACTTCTTGAATAGAATTTTCTTCTTCTACTTTTACTGGAGTTTCAAAATATACTTCATCTCCCCATCTATTTGCAATAGATTCAAAAGGTAATGCATTTAATATTGCTTTTACTGTTTTAGGATTTGTTTTTTCATCTATTTCAATAAGTACTTCTCCAGTAGCTTCTGTAATAATTTTTATATTCATTTTTTATCACCATTTTAAAATTAAATATATTTTTTGGATATTGATATAATTTTCTATAAGAAAAAAATCAAGTTTAAATATTCCCTTTTTTATAATATTATTCAATATGAGAAAAATCCCTTCATTTTTAATAATTTTCCTTATAATATTAGCAATTTTTATTTTCCCTTCTAAAGCTCAAGAAATAAAAGAAATAGAAATACCAACTTCAAATTGTAAACTTTCAGATATAGCTATTGATAAAGAAAATAAAATATGGTTTAGTGAAGAAGCTACTGGTAAAATAGGTTGTTTTGATATTTTTTCTGGAAATATTACTGAATATAATTTAAATATTCAAGGAGCTGATCCAGTAGCAATATGCATAGATAATGAAAAAAATGTTTGGATAGCTATGAAAAATTCTAATCTTATTGGAAGACTTAATCCAAATAATTTAGAATTAAGAACATGGATAGTTAGGGAAGGTTCAAGCATAAGAGATATAGTAATAGATAAAAATGGAAAAGTTTGGTTAACTGGATATGGAATAAAAAGGATTATAATGCTTGATCCTAAAAATGATGAAATAAAAGAATTTTATATAAATGAATTGGCTCCAACAAAAATGTTCCTTAAAGATAATTATCTTTGGTTTATTGCTCCTTTAAATAATACTATTGTTTGCTTTAATATTTTTGATCAAGTAATCACACCTTATAAATTAGCAATTGATGGTAAACCTAATGATATAATAGTTGATCCTAATGATTTTATATGGGTTACTTTACCTGGAGTGAATGGTATTGGTATGCTTAATCCTTCTACAGGAGAATTAAAAACTTATTCTATCCCTACTTTAAATAGTGAACCTTATGGATTATGCATTGATTCTAAAGGTAACATATGGTTTACTGAAGCTAATGGAAATAAAATTTCAAGATTAAATCCAAAAAATATGGAAATATTAGAAATCTCAATTCTTACTCAAAAAGCAAAACCAACAAGTATTGCTATAGATAATAATGAAAGAATATGGTTTATTGAAGAAAATGGAAATAAAATTGCATTTTTAGAAACTATTTCTTTACCTTCCAAAAAAGATGAAAAAACTTTTCCAGAATCTTATTTAATAATTATTTTATCAATATTTATTGGAATTGCTTCAGCTTTTATTACACATAAATTTTTAGAAAAAAGAGAATTTAAAAAGAAAAATTAGTTTTTCTTTTTCTTCTTAAAAATATCATTAATATTAAAAGCATTAAAGGAAGTAGAATTAATATAATTGCAATAATTGTAATTTTTGAGAAAAATATTTTCATTTCTATTAAATTTGTTTCTTCATCTATTATTCTAGTTTCACTAAACAATTGATTTAAATAAGATATTTTAAATGAATATTTTCCATACGGAGCAGATTGAATATATGCTAGTCCATTTCTATTAGTTTCAATAATTTTAATTGTTCCATTTGGAAATCCTATTAATATAGGAATATTAGGTGCTGGAATATTAAATATATCTTTAACTTGAATATTAAAATTATAAACTTTACATTCAATATACCATTCTTTAGGAGAATTTATTATATTTGAAGGATATGGCTCAGAAACTATATTTATTCCATTCCATTTAATTTCATATATTGTCCAATTACCTTCATTAAGCCATATATTATCATAAGAGTATAGATAAAAAGCTTCTGTCTTTTCTAGATTAGAATAAATTGCAATAATATAAGATGGAAGTGGATATATTCTTTTTCCATAATTATCTAAAAATATAATTGATATTTTATATTGTGTAATCCATTTTGCAAATATTTCTTTTGGAGAATCCATTTCAATGGTTATATTATTAAATTTAGAAAAAATACTTCCATTCCATTCAATAAATTTTCTTCTTGTTCCATTATTATAATCTATTATTTGGGGAATTGATATTTTTACAATTTCTCCATCATCATACCATCCATTTAATTTAGGATCATAATAAATCGATGAAATGTTTAAATAATATTGAGTTTTCCAATTAGCAAAAACTATTTTTGGGCTATTCATAAAGATTATGCTCGATGTGCTTTCTGAGCCAGAAGCATCTCCAGACCAATTTGTAAAAACTTTCCTAATATTTTTATTTATATATATTATTGTTGAATTTATTTTAACAAATACTTTTTCAAATTTATTATACCATCCACTTCCTATAACTTCGCCATATTGAGAAAAAACTTTTAAAAAATATTGTGTTTCATAAATAGCATATATAATTGTATCTTTTTCTATAATTATTTCTCTATAATTTTTATTTTCTCCATCACTCCATTTAATAAATAAATGCCTTATATTTTCTCCTTCATAGAAAGATTCTTGAATTTTAATATTATGTTTTCCAGGAGCAACAAATATTTCTACATTTCCTTTTAAATTAGTTTTATAAGTCACATTATCTATTTCAATATCTATTCCATTAAAAGGTGTTTGGATAATTAAAATATAGCCTATTATTATTTCTTTCATTAATATATTATTTTCTTTATCAATTTCAGGAATTTCTCCTTCTTCATCAATAATACATTTTACAATATGCTTTCCATTTATTGAAATCCAATTTAAAGAAAAATTTATTGATTCTCCATTTTTAAGAGAAAGAGTTTTAAAGAAAAATAATTCATTATCTATATATATTTTCATAGAGAAATCTTCTGCATTACCTATTCCTAAATTAGCTATAGTTATATTGAATTTTACAATTGTTCCAGAATGTGCATTTAATGGAAATATTGAAAAATTAGTAATAGCTAAATCTACTACTTTATATTCTATATGTATTTCATAAGAAGAATCTTTTATAGAAACTATTTTTATTTTTAAACCATTCTTTTTATCATTAAATTCTTGACCAATTTTAAAAGCTGCATCATCAAGAGTTTCTGTTAAAGGATTTGCATCTATTATTTTTATTGCACCTTCTTCAAATTCTTTAGTTTCATCAATAAAGAGAATCAATATCCCTTCATTTGGAATATAAGAATCAAAACCTATTTTCTTACGTAATTCAATTAAATAATAATTTTTTTGAGAAATTGGAATTTTTATTACTAAAAATCCTTTATTATTTTTCTCTAATGGATTAATTAATATTGAAGCAATTTCTCCTATATTAATTTCTTTTATTCTATTGCTTGATATCCATCCAAGTTTAATTTTACACCAAGAATTTAAATGAGATGGAGTTTCACCTAAATTATTCCATGAACCACTTGACATTAAATCCCATTTGCCTAAAAATATATCTCCATATTTTCTACTATACAGATCTGGTAAGCCAAGCATATGTGCTATTTCATGAGCAAAAACTCCAATAGGATCATTTTCAGATAATACACAAACATATAGCGATATTCTCCCTTCATTTGTTTGAAAAATATATGGAGAAGTATATCCATATGACCATATATCATCTTGATTTCTTGAATAAGCTTGATCATCTCCTGAATGAACTATTATAGCTGAATCATATTTCCTATAATCAATATCTATATCAGCAATTTTTATTGCATCTTCAATAAGTTCATTATGTTTTTCTTCTGAAAAATTTCCACTCCCATAATATTTTATAGAATTATTTAGCATATACCATTTAGAAGTTATATTTCCATAAAGAGAAAATGATCCATAAGAAACTTCTAAATAATATTCATTAACTTTATTAAAAACTATATCTTTAATATAATCAATCGATTTAGAATTTATTTTATCAATAAAATTTATTAAAATAACTATTACTGATAAAGATTTTATAGAATTTTTTGAAATATAACTATTTTTATATTCTATTTTTTGAAGATTAAAATTATTATTTTCAATTATTGGAAATGCTATATTTTTTTTGTAAATTATTTTCAAAAATGCTTATTTGAAAGAAAGAATTTGAAGTAAAGAAAAATATTAAAATTATAATACTTATATTTTTAAATAGGAAAGAAAAATTCTTATTCATATAATATTTTAACATTATAAAAATTTATAATCTTTTATAAATGTATTGCTCCAATTTTCAGGAAATAAGTACTATTATATACATTTCATGTAAAAAGCTCATCATAATTCTATTATTTTGGATAATCATGAACTATATTTGTATATCTAAGTATCTTTCTAGATAGCTTCTGTAATAATCTTTATTTTAGCTATTCTAATCGCATTAAATTAATAAAATATTAATATTTAAATTTATTTCTCTCTGCATTCTACAGTAACAACATTTGATTTTACACCATCAGCTATGACCCAAAAATCATATGTTCCAGGTGTTGTAGCATTTACATCCCAATAAATAGTTGTTTCTTTCATACTTTCAAGCCCCTCTATATATTGCTCGGCCCCTTGAATAATATTCCATGAAGAATTAGTTTGTAGTATAGCAGTTACATTAATAGTTTCATAACCTATATTTTTTATACTTGCCTGAATCTTAAATATATCATTAGGTTTAATTTTACCTCGAGATTGAACGGATATTGTAACTTCTAAACTAGATATTATAGTGGAGTTTTCACAATCCATTACAACAGCTAATGTTTGAGGGACTAAAATATTTTGCTGAATATTCCAACCTTTACCATCAGATAGATATAAAATATATTCTCCTGCATTAACACCAAAACTCATAGAAATATCTCTTGTGGAAGCTGTTGCTTTATGAATGAGAGTATATGGAGAATATGGGACATTTCCTACAAGTGTAAAATTATAAGTAGTACCAGGATGCATGTTAACAATTGTAACTATAAGAGAATAAGCATATGTTGCTGGATTTCCACCATGTCCGCCAAGTAATGGAGATTCTTTTGGAATGTATATATTCCCTCTTTCCGTAACTAATTTAATATCATATACATGACCCACTATTGCTTTTATATTAGTATTAAAAGTTACAACTTCTTGTCTAGGGTTTAATAAATAAGGCAAATCTGGTGTGCAATTTTTATTATATTCAAAAATGTAAATTCCACTTATACCTTTAGTATTTACGTCTTTTCTATCAATAACCCATATACGCTTAATAATTACAGAAATATCTCCTTTATTATATGCTTCAACTTTAATTGTATTATTATCTTTTAAATCTTCATAAGCATGTACTTCTAAATCTTCTTGTGATCTATAATAATCTAAGTTTCTCCTTTCGAGAACAGCGAAATTGTATAGAGCATTTGCATTTTGAATATAAAGTAGTAGAGGAACAATTATTGTAAATAAAATAACAATCGTTATAATAGCAGCAATAATATTTGAAACAGCTTTATGGCTTCTTTTTTTATGCATTATATAAGTAATCAACTATCACCCCCCATTCGATATTTTTTCCAGGATTAAATGGATCAAAAATAGTTGAAGCAATAGCATATACTTTAATAACTAAACTATTACCTATAAGTGAGGAATCTATAGAGGTAACTAAAATTTTAAATTCACTTATATCTAATAAAGTTGAACCATCAATGAATGTTTTTAATTCATATTTTGGAGAAGGTTCTGTTTCTCCTAATTTAAATATATTAACGCTTACTACTCTTAGTGGTATTTTGCCTATGTTGTATAAGTATATATATACGTTATTATTAATTATCTGAACGTGCTCTATAAGCAAATTAGATTTTTGTTGTGCAATAGCTTTATTTATTTCAAGTCCATATTCTCTACTACTATTTAATGACCATCCCATTGTAAAACCCATTATAATAAATCCTATTAAAAGAGTGATTGATACAAGTATTATAGTGCTTACTATTGGGCTTATCCCAATTTTTAAAAATATTTTATCTTTTCTTTTTCTTTTTATCAATTTACTTAAACTCATACTCTAATACCTAGAATTTTATATTATTTTTTCTATATTTAAACTTTTTTTTAAAAAAATGGTATTTTTTTATCTTAATTTTTAAAATAGAAACTTAAAAAGATCATAAACTATAATAGTAAAATTAAAAAAATATTCAAGTGCTTTTAAATAATACTAAGAAGCTATTGAAAACTATTCCTAAAAGCTAAAGAATAAAAGAAAGATTAGCAAAATAACTCCCTATTTGATAAGTTTTTAACATTCTTCTTTTTAGTAAAGCTGAAGAAGAAAAGTGGATATTTATTTTTAGCAATACTATCTTATTTTAATAAAGAGGCTAAATATAGTAAAAGTTTCTGACAGCTTAATATTATGGAGAAACAGGTGTTAAAGATACAATAATTGATGAAGATAAGCTCATGAATATTAAAGTTATTAATACTAAAATGAAAGCATGTTTAAAACCTGCTGAAACTTTTTCTTCAGCAATTTTTCCAGCTACAAAACCTGTTAATGCACTATTTAAAACTATTGGTGTAACAAATAATTTTACAAATTCTCCATATGCAAAATATCTATTAGCCATTAAAAGAAGTTGACGAACAAAACCTATTTGAACAATTGTTGTAAGAACAAGAACTATAGCTCCAATGTATGGAACAAGCATAAGTGGACGTAAGTTACTTCTTTTCTGTTTTTCAAGAAATAAAATATTTTCACCAAATGATGCTAAACTTTCAAGTGTTTCAGGAGAACCTCCTCCAACATCTATAGCATCTATAAGAAGATAAATATTTATCATAGCAAGCCAACTATATACTCTTTTTATAAATGTTTCATAAATTTTCTTTAATGGAGTACCCCATGCAATTTTATTAGCTATAATTTTAAGATGCTTACTAAATTCTCCATAGTCTCTATCTGAAAGATTTTCAATGCATTTTTCTGGGCTTAAACCTGTTTTACGTGCTTCAACAAGGTCTCTAAGAAAATTCACAAGCCCTTCAATAATACCTGTAGTTTCTCTTGAATAAATGTAATTGGCAATCATAGGTGGAATACATGTAATAATAATTGTTATGGATAAACCTATTGGAAGTAAAAAACCTTCATCAACATTCATAATCTCTCTAATATAATTAAGAATTGGCATAAATCCTCCAAAAATTATTTTTAATCCATCAAAATAGAATGGAAAAACAAATGCTAAAGATAATATAGCTGTTATTGGAAGAGTAAATAAGAATACTTTATATGGTCTCCAATCAGTTACTGGATAACGTGGTTGAAGAATATCTCCTAAATAAATGAATATTATTGAAATAAGTGGTAACATAACCCATGAAAAAAGTATGAATGTTGATTCTGTAGCAAATCCAGTTTCTAAAATTGGAAAAGCTTTAGAAATAATAAATATTGTAATTAATGATAAACCCAATAAACAACTTACTGAAATATATGCTTCTAATAAAACACTTATTCTTTCAGCTATTAACTTTACTTTTTCAACTCTTTGCTCAAACATTAATTGTGTACGTCTAAGTAAATAATGTGTAACATCTCCTCCAACTCTAAGAGTTGAAGCATAACCTAAAAGAAGCTCTTTATATTCTTTTGATGGAACATTATTGGCAGATTCTTCAATAGCTGAAACAGGGTCTGTTCCAAAAGCTTTAACATTAACATCTACTTCTTTAGCTGCAATAGATAAATTTGGTAAAAGATTGCAATCCTTAAGTCTTTCTAAACTTTTATATGGAGAAATTCCTCCAGTAGCCATTACACTAATATATGCTGCTGCATAAGGTACCTCAGCTTCTAAAGCTGAAGTTCTATTAGAAATTGCAAGTTTAGGATAAATATATGAGAGAAATATAAGTACTAAAAATGGTATAAAAATCATAGTTAAAAAATATGTTCCATAAAAAAATGTTAATAAAATCGATATAGGAATACATATTATTAATGAAATAAAGAATGAGAATCCTATAAAAGAAGCATAAGCTTCTGGATATATTTTTTTACCAGCTTTAGCTAAATCATTAGGTAAATTTTTAAATAAACTTAAAATAATTTTTCCAAATCCTCCAAAATGGGAATATGCAAAACCAATAAAGCTAAATTTTTCATTTGTTTTAGTCATAAATACAATATATAGAAAAATTCTTTTTTATATAAAGTTTTTCATTTTCTACAAAATTTCTGCAAAATACTATTAACTTAAGTTTTTCTCCTAGAACCTAACGATGTTTTTTATATTTTCTGTATTAAAAATGAGTAATATAAGCAAATTTTTACATTTATATGGGAAATATTTTGTTAAATCTCCCTATTTTTATGCTTAACGTCATAAATGAGAAAATTCTGTATTCCTTAGAGTGAATGAAAGCAAATAATAGATCTATATATTGATTTGCCATATTTATCTTTTAGTAAAGATTAAATAGCTTAAATTTACACATGTAAAGACTAAGACTTTCATAATCCATTTTCTAGATATGTATTGTAAAAGCAGTTATAGGAAACCTACATTCTTGACAATGAAGATTGAGTCTAGTCGTAGAAGCAAGAATTGTCCTCTTCCAATGTATAACTCATGGAAATATACTTATATCATATTTTAGTATATTTCTCAGAATTATTAACTATAAAAATCTCATTTACGATGAAAAATAGAGAGAAAAGTTTAAATATAGAAATATTAAAAATATTTTCTATGGGAATGAGTATGAGAGAAAAGAGGGGTATTTCCCCAGTTATTGCAACAGTAATAATAGTTGCAATAGCTATTACAGTAGCAATAGCAGTAGGTTTATGGATTACAGGAATCGTAGGGACGTTCACTAGATTTGAAAGAATAGAAATAACAAGTGCATATGTTTCTAATAAGACCACTACTGCATTTACTATTAGTATAATAGCTAATAATACTGGTTCGGCAGATGCAACAATAACTGAAATTTTTATAAATGGCGTACCAATTGGTAGTGTTAGTGGTGCTAATCAAACGAATATTAAGGGTGTAACAGTTAAATCAGGACGGGGCATAAGTGGTACCATTGCGTTACCTGCAACAACATATAAGAGTGGTCAAACAGTTGAAATTGTTTTACATACTGCTTCAGGAAAAGATTATCCTAAAAGCGTTCTACTTCCATAATATTTTTACAATCCAAAAAAAATAAAAAAGTAGTGGTAATTTTCTTTTTACTCTTTTTATGAATTGATTAATGGATAGAGAAGCTTATCCTAGAAAGGAGAATTCATTTATTAAAGATTAGTAGTTTAGAATCTTATTTTTAACTCTTGCTCAATTAAAATATCTTATATTTTTAGAATAAACAATTAAAACAAAAATTAAACTTTAAAAAACTATTATTAAAAGAAATGAAAACAAAAAACATATTAATAAAGCTTTATAAATAATATTTAAAAATGGTAGGGTTCTTAAAAACTAAAGAGAAAAAAGTTAAAGAAGAAACAGGTATTATTATAGGAGAAATTCCATCAAATGCTGAAATTATTGAAGAATATTGGGTTAATAAACCTTATGCTAAAGTAGTTATTGCTAAAACTTCTGGTGCAAGTGAATATACTTACTTTGTTGATGAAATAAAGCTTAATGATATTGAAAGAAAAACTTATGAAAAAATTAGGGAAATTCTTGAAAAGGAATTAGATCCACGTAAAATAGGAAGCGAAGAAGATATTAGAAAAGCTATTATAGATTTTGCTGAAAGAATTTATAATAAATATAAAAAAGCATTTAAAGGGATTGATGATACTTCATGGAATAAAATTGTATATTATCTTGAAAGAGATATGCTTGGTTTTGGACCATTAAATGTGATTATGCAGGATTATGAAATAGAAGATATTTCTTGTGATGGGGTTGGTAGACCTATATTTGTTTGGCATAGAAAATATGAAAGCATTGCTACAAATATTACTTTTATTAAAAGAGAAGAATTGGATTCTTACATAATTAATTTAACTCATAAAGCTGGTAAACATATTTCATCCGCATTTCCAATAGTTGATGCAATGCTTTATGGAAAACATAGATTAGCAGCTACTTTTAGAGAAGAAGTTTCTCCTAAAGGATCTACTTTTACTATTAGAAAGTTTAGAGAAGAACCTTTCTCAATAATCGATCTTATTGATAATCGTACAATATCTCCTGAAATAGCTGCATATTTTTGGCTTTTACTTGAATATAGAAATAGTATAATAGTTATAGGAGGGACAGGAAGCGGAAAAACAACATTATTAAATGCTTTAGCATGTTTAATAAAGCCAGGATTAAAGTTTGTAACAGTTGAAGAAACTGCTGAATTGAATTTCCCTCATGAAAATTGGGTTCAATTTATTAGTAGAGAAAGCTATGGTATAAGTGGTTTAAAAACTGGTGAAATATCTCTTTATGAACTTGTAAAAACATCTTTAAGATATAGACCTGATTATCTTATAGTTGGAGAAATTAGAGGAGAAGAAGCATTTGTTTTATTCCAAGCATTAGCTACTGGCCATGGAGGAATGTCGACACTTCATGCTGAAAGTTTAGAATATGCTATTAAACGTCTTACAAGTAAGCCAATGAATGTAGCTGAAGTATATATTCCATTAATGAATTGTGTAGCTTTAGTTGAAAGAGTTAGTATTCCTTCACATGAAGAAAAAGAATTAAGATTTGTTAGAAAAGTTAGAAATATTTGGGAAATAAAATCTTTTAATGAATATATTAAAATATGTGAATGGGATCCAGTAAATGATGAATTTATTTATAATTTTGAGAGAAGCTATTTATTTGATAAAATTTCTTTAAAAACAGGTAAATCTAAAAGAGAACTTTTAGAAGAATTATATTTAAGAAGTGAAATAATAAATTGGATGTATGATAAAAATATAAGGCTTGTAAGTGAAGTTGCAAATATTATTAAAAGATTTTACTTTAATAAAGAAGAAATATTAAAAGAAATTAAAGTACCATTAGCTAGAGAAGAGAAAAAGCCAATTCCTTTACCAATTCTTGATGAAGAATTAAAAGAACCTATAATAGATATAATAAATAAATTATCTCTTCTTGGAGGAAAAGCTGAAATTGAAACATTAATAAGAGGGACTGCACTTGATAGAATAGTTTTTTGGCGTTGTATAGATGCTTTAAAGAAAATAGGATATATTAAGCATGCAGGTCAATGGATAACTCTTACAATAAGCAGTTCAGCAATTTCCGAATAATCAACTCTTATTATTTTTAAAAAATAATTTATATAAAAAATAATAATAGAAAAACTATTTCCTTTCTATTAAGCTTGTTATTCCACCAACAACTCCTAATGCACTTCCAATAAGGAAACCCCATCCTTTAACTAATCCTATTAAAGATAGAAAAGTTACTAATATTCCACCAGCTATTCTTTTATTAAAGAAATACACTAATAAAGAACATATTAAAATTATTATTCCACATAATCCTTCAAAAAGTAAAGATATATTTTCTATAATGGTTAAAGGGGAAAATAGTATTTTATGGTTAATAATTAAAATATTTAAAATAGTGCTTAATAAAAATGTTAAGCCAGCAATAAGAGAAATAATGAAATCTATAACTATTTTCTCTTTTCCTTTTTCTTTTTCAATCACTTTTATTTCTTTAATAGATTTAGAAATTTCAGCATAATCATCAGGACATAAAGTATATTCTCCATAAGTTTTCTTACATTCTTCACAAATATCTTTTTTACATATATCACATTTAGCTACTGCAGGAATTGATGGATGAAAACTACAAAATACGATGTTTTTAGTTTTTTTAGCTTCTTCTGTAAGCACATCAACTTTACTTATCACAGGCTCTTTCTTCTCTATTCTCTTTTCTAAATTTTCTATTTTTTTACTATCAATTTTTTCTTTTATTACTTCCTTTTCTTGAAAAATTGTTTCTACTTTTTTTTCAATATCACTTTTAATTGGTATTTTTTTACTTAAAATATTAGAAAAATCAAGTGCTTTCTTCATTTCTATAGTAGGAGTTTTTTCATATTGTAGTGAGCTGCTAGGTACTTCTTTTTTAATTAATAATTCTTCTCTAGTTAATGGAAGAAATACATGTCCACATTTTGGGCATGTTTTAGTAGTTTCTCCACAAGATGGACATGTTAATAATTCTTCAAGATTTTTAGGTTTACTTTCTCTAAAAGCTTCTTCTAATGGATAACCACAAGATCCACAAAATTTAATATTAAAACCACAAAATGGACAAGTAACCATCTATTCTCATTTATTATTCAAAAATCGATTATTTTAACTTTTCCATAAAATTGCTTTTTATTAAGCTATTTTTATAATACTAAAATTTATTTTTAAAAAAATATTAAATTTATATTCTTGAAAAATATAATTGATAAGATTAAGTTTATTAAAAAAATATTTGTAAGATGTATTTTTCAATTTATTAGAGAATTTTTTATATTTTTCTATATTTTCTTAAAAAAAATATCAAAAAAATTTAAAAATGAGGTTATTTTTATTATTATGAATATTTTAGTACGTGAGATTGTGATGAAAACATTTTTAGATAAAAATGGTTTAATAAAAATTCCAGAAGAAGTTAAAGCTTTTTTAAATATGGATAGTGGAGATGCATTAATATGGTATGTTGCAACAGAAAATGGTAAAAGATATGCTATAATAGAATGCGAACCTAGTCCATTTAAAAAACTTTGTGGTAGAATGAATAATCCAGAGTTAACTTATAATAGATTAAGAAATATTGAGATTTTTTAATGAGTGAAAAAAATGCCTTCTATAGGATTTGATATTTTAATAGCTTTTATTAATAAAAGCGATGAGCTGCATCCATATGCAAAAGAAGTATTTTATCGAATATTATCAGGAGAAATAAAAGAAGTTTATATTCCAATTTCAATATTATTAGAATATGAAGTAAAACTTCGTTATAATGGCATTAGTGATGAAGAAATTAAAGAAGATGTTAAGAATTTTTTAGAATTATTTGATTCTAAAACTTTACCATTAACATCTGAAATTTTAAGTAAAGCAAGTGAAATAAGAAAAATATATAATTTACCTTATTTTGATTCATTACATATTGCTTTTACTATGTTAAAAGATAGAATGATAATTAGTTCAAACATTATATATGATAGGATTGGTAATATTAAAAGATTGGATCCTTTACAAATGGTAAAAGTTAGAGGTATAAATGCAATTAAATAAATTTTAATATTTTTTATTTTAAATTATTAAAAATTATGATTTTAAAAATTCTTCTTTCTTTTCTATAATTTCTTCTTTTAAGAAAAGATAGCCACATTTAAAACAATGAGATATAATTTCTCCACAGGATTCGCATGTAAGCATATGCTTAATTTTAAGATTTAGCTCTTCTAGAGATTCTATTCTAGCTTTTGGTAAAGGATAACCACATGCTAAGCAAAATCTTATTTTAGTACCACATGAAGGACATACAATCATTTTCAATTAAATTATTCTATACTCATTTATAAATTTTTTGTTAATCAAAAAGAACTTATGATTTTACTAAAATATACGCATTCTTTTTCTTTTATAAAAAGATTTTTAAGTAAAGTAAATTAGATTAATTATAAAATCTCGTATTTTAGATTGATAAAATTGTATAAAAAATAGCTCTGAAAAGCTAAATTTTTCTTAATAGCTTTAAAATGAATAAAAAATGTTCATTAAATTCAACCAATTATGAAATTTAATTAAAAAAACATTTACTTTTTATAGATTTATTTTATTATTTTTACTATATTTTATATAAAAGCTAATATTTTTAGAGAATTTATTTTTTATTAAAAGAAACAATTTTTCTTTATCATTTTTTTATTTTCTTTAAAAAAAATCTTCTTCAGAACTTCAAAAGTTTAGAAAAAGAAGTTTAGGAGTTTAATCTTAACTTTTTTAAAGCATAATGAATATGATGATATAAGCATTTTAAAAGATTAGATGAACATAGTTTTAAATGTAAAACATTAGAATTGAAAAATGAAGAAGTAGAATTTATATATGAATTTTAATAGAATTTAATACATTATTTAAAGATTTATATCAATAAATAGAAAAAAATAAATAATATTCTATATTTTAGAATAAACAATTAAAACAAAAATTAAACTTTCAAAAACTATTATTAAAAAATTTAAAAACTAAAAGCATATATTTAAAAATTTTTTAACATTTTTATAGGGAAAATAAAATGAATAAGCTAGCATATTTTGGGCTAATTCTAATTTTTCTATTATCCTTTAATTATACAAATGCTAGTATAGTAAATATAACTCCATATAATAATTCAAATGAAGAAAAAATTTTCCAATTGAGATCTAAAGAATTATATGGTTATACAGAAAATCTTGGTAAAATCATTTTAAATGGTACTGAATATATTTTATCCGAGAATCCAAATGTAACATTAGAAGTTGGAAGTTTTTACACTATAGAGTATATACCTATTGAAGGATATGTTTTTGACCATTGGGAAGTTGAAGGCGGAGAATTAAATATGAGTGAGGAAGAACGAATAAACATATTCTATGTAACATGTAGTGAGGGGAAAATAATTGCATTCTATAGAAATGAAACTATTGAAGAAGGGGGATTAGCATTAGGGAAAAGTATTTCGTTATATATACATGAACTTATTGAAATGCATAAGGAAAATATTTCAGAATGGATTCTTGAACATAAAATACTTATAAAAGAAAAACATGAAGAAAAATTAAAAGCAATAGAAGAATATCAAAATGAAACTAAACAGATTCTTTTAAGTATAAGAAATGAAATTATGGAGTTAAGAGAGAAATTAAAGAATAAGAGTATTGATGAAGAAGAATATAATATTAGAATGAGAATTTTAAATAAAACACTTGAGTTAAAACTTATAAGAAGAAATAATAAACTTGGTTATATACTTGGAAATATTTCAAAAACATTTTCAATTAAATTAAAAGAAGAAGTAGAAGAACTTAAGAATATTAATTTTAAATTTAGAGATGAAATGAAGAAATTAAAAGAAAATATTAAAAAAGAAATCGAAAAAACTAAGAAGAAAAAAGGGTATAATGAATAAAAATTTACTAGAAAATAACTTCTTATTTGCAGAAAAAATAACAAAAGTTAAACAATGTTTTTAATATTCTTTTGGCAAAATTAATATTATAATATATGTTTAAATAGCTCTATTTTAAAATATAGAAATGTTAATTGTAATAAAGATAATCCTTTAAATTATAAAAAAATTAGCATTATATAGTTCAAAAAATTTAAGAATGAGCATTATGATAGTAATTCATCTTTATTAGTATCGCTTTTTTTACTGATTTTAAACTTTTTTAATTTTTAGCATATTTTTCTTTAATAAATGTAGGAAGCTATTATATTGAGTGTTCATGAACCCATGAATGCTTCTTTGATTGCTTTTAATTCTTTTTTATATTTTTCTTCAATTTTCTTAAATTTATAATAATTTTTAAGAAAATCCAATCCTTTATTAGTTGTTTTATACTTTTTTTCAATAGAATTATATTCTAAAAAATTTTTATCCATTGAAAAATTTAAATATCTTTTAAATAATTCATAACTTAAATTAGCTAAATACATTATTCTAGTTTTTTTAGCTCCATCTTTAGCAATTTCTAAAATATTTGCAACAATATCTATACTACTTCTATTTTTTCTACTTTTCATAAGAACATCTCTTCCTTTCCCTTTGATATAAGTTTTCATTTTTTCTTAAATGATATACCAAAAATAAATATATAAATATGTCATCTTTTTATGAATAACTTCATAAACTCTTTTTTAAATATTTTTTAATCTCTAAAAAATTCAAATTATTATTAAATTATCAGTTTTTAGGCTTATTTATTAGGATATTTTAAATTAAAACTTGATAAATATTATAAGAAATTTAACCAATTTTTCTTCACTTGCAATTCATTTGCAATTTTTTATTTTCTAAATTAAAGATAGAAAATTTAAAAAAATAATTATAATGAAAAAATATTTCAATAATTTAAATATTATTAATAAAATTTTTAAAATTTAATAATATTCAATTTTTTCACTTGCAATCAACTCTCATATTTATTTACTTCTATGTTCAATATTATAACAGATTTTTAGAGATGAGTAGAATATTCCTAGATGAGAATAAATTATCTTTAGAATATGTTCCTCCAAAGCTTCCTTATCGTGAGAAAGAAAATTAGTGGAACTAACTGTTTTAACTCCAGAACAACTTAAGGAAATTTGGGAAAAAGCAAAAAGAATTTTAAGAGATGGAGGAATTAGAAAAGTTGAGTTATATAGAGATAGAATTTTATCTCATTTAAAATATCAAATTAGTTTTGAAGAGAATTTAAGGATTGCAGAAGGAGAAGCTAGAGAAATTATTAGAACATACAAATTTCCTCCAGAAAAACCTCCTGCAAAAATAGAAAAAATAATAAGAGAAGAAATTAGAAAAGCTTTTGCTCCACCTCCTTGGGCTTCTCAATATCCAACATCTTGGGAAGAAATAGAAGAAGCAGCAACTAGAATTTGGGGAGAAGAAGGAAGGAAAGTTGTTAGAGAATATAAAGAGAAGATGAGAAAGAAAAGATAAACTAACAAAAAAGGATGACTAAAATAAATTAGAAATTTTCGCTTGTTAAAAGATTAACTTAAGTTATCCACTAAGTATTTAAGGATAAAAAAAGTATGTTTAACTAGTTTTAAAGTAATAGATATTATTTCAGCAAGTTTATCTTTTTGACTATAATTTTCTTTTGGAAAATATTTGTATTCTTTACCTTCATTATCCCATGTTATGTAACCATGCTTTGAGTAATATTTTTCATCATTTATTCTTCCAGGACATACAAGCATTCCAAAATTAAAATATCCTGACTCTAAATAGCTTTCTAATTGTCTATAACCTTTAGATGCACTATTTGAATTTGACTCGCCCTCTAATACTATTGCTTGACAATTATTTACATTCTTCAATTCATATTTTAAATCTATAGGCTTAATCAATTCAAATTCAGCAAACCAAACTCCATTTTCTATAATACCTTTATTTTTAAGATATTCTTGTAATTCAGGAATTTTAATTGCTATCATATCTGGTACTCCAGCAATATTTAGTAATCTATCTAAAATTCCCTCTGGAAATACGATATATTCTAAATCTCTTAAAATAAATCCTGCTAGAATATTATATAAATCCTCACCGCCATATGTATAACATATGATTATTTGATCAGGATTTAGACTTAGGTTTTTTGCTGTAATTAATGTATTATGAATATCCTGTTTAATACAACTTTCATCTCTACTTCCATTCCATAATCTAGTTGCTCTATTCGCATCTATTAAAAAAACTATATCCCTATTGAAATATTTATTATAATTTTTTAGAGAATCTATGCCAAGTAAAAATCTCATTTGATAAGGATGAAATTTATAATGTATCTTAATGTATTTATCATCTCTAATAGGGAAGTAGTTTTCCATATGTAAAGCAAAAAGAGTTGCTATTAAGCTATCTTTAAATTCAAATGCAACCTCAGTTAGCTCCTCATGGAGTTTTTTTATTTTTAAAGGTTTACAATTTAATATTACTTTTATATTATATTTGAAAAGTTCTGTAAACCATTCTAATTCATGAGATAAGAAAAAGTAATTCATCTTTTATTACCTTCATTAATAAAGAATCACTCTAAACTATTTAAGCCTTTTTTATTATCAACTTAAAAATTAAAAGGCCTATGTTTAATTAGAGGATATTTAGATAATAAGCATGGATTAACTTTATAGAAAAATTTTCCTAGAGAAAGAATTAATTATAAAATTAAAACTATAATTTTAATTTTTAATTCTGCTAAAAAATATTTTTGGGTTGCTAGAGAAATTGAATCTAAAGAAATAACTGCTTTATATGTTAGTAAAGGAAGAGAAGTAGAGAATGCCTAAGATTTCTAGAGAAAGTAAAAGAAGTCTTACTAATAGTCCTACGTTTATACTAATAGAGACCTTGATACAATTGACCAACGAAGTCTCTAAAGTTAAGATATAGAAAAGAAGAAGCAATAGATTTTAGATCAGTTGTAAATATATTTATATAGGTTAAATTTTATTAGAAATTATATGTCTTCTCTTTATAGAGGTTATAATATAATTCATCGTTTAGGAGTAGGAACAGTATTAATTATAAAAGCTGAAGTAGATCGTGATGATATGGAGAAGCTATTGGGTGGAAGCTACTATGGTTTATTCATAGTTGATAATTACAAAGTTGAGCTTTGTGAATGTGAGACTTTGGAAGCAAATACAGGGAATACTAGATTAGAAGTTGGAACTTTTGGGAATTTTGTTAAATCATATATTCCAACTCAAAGTCTTATGCTAGAATTCGAGATCCCAATAAGTTCCAAATTAATCGACACTATTAATGATATTAGAAGAAAGAAAAAAATAGTTGGATTTAAGCTATCTTATTCATATAATGTAGTAATCCTGAGTTACTCACCAAGCATAAAGAGTGGATCAACAAATGTTAAAAAAACTTCACCAAAAGGAGGAAAATTAAGTATTATGACATTCTCCACAGAAGAAATAGATAAAATGATGGAAGAGTTAAGATATGCTGAATTTATAAGATTTGAAATTCCAATACCTTTAATAAGTGAAACTAATCTGGAAATTCTTAAAAATGTTGCAATGGAATTAAAAAATGTAGAAGAAGTTATCACTAAAGGAGATTATCCAAATGCTATAAAAAGTTGCAGAAATATAATAATGAATTATTTATTAAAGGATAAAGATGAAAGTGGAAAAAGAGTACTTACAAAGGAATTGCGTGAAAATATACTAAATAGAATTCCAAATAAATTTAAGGAAGACTATAAGGATATATTAAATGGTCTTAGTGAAACATTAAGAGTAAATTTAGAAAAACATATTCATAAATTCGTTAAAGAAGATACTGGAAAATTGCTTAACATACCATCAAAAGAAGAGGCAGAATATGTTTATATGATGTTGATCTTAATTCTTCGATATATTTCACAACTTACGCTCACATGGGAAAACTGTCAATTTAAGACTTAAAAGGCCATACTTACCCTAAGGTAAAGGAGGCGATAAACCTCTTAGATAAGTATGGGTTAGCTTTATTTATTCCCTTACCTTTACTTTTATCTCTATATCTTTTTCATTTAGTATCTTCATATTTTTATCATATAATTTAAGATGAAAATAAATTAAAAAGTTTAAATAAATCCAAATAATTTTTTGAATTAAATGTGTTTAGGTATTCCAGTAAAAATAATCGATGTAAAATATCCTGAAGCAATTGTTGAAATTGGAGGATTAAAGAAAAATATTAGAATAGATTTAATAGAAAATGTTAAACCTGGAGATTATATTATTCTACATGCTGGATTTGCAATTCAAAAAATAGATGAAAAAGAAGCTTTAGAAACATTAAAAATATTGGAAGAAGTTTTGAAGAGAAATGAATGAAGAAAAACTTAGATTTATTGATGAATATAGAAATAAAGAATTATCATTAAAATTAATTAAGAAATTGAAAAGAGAAATTGATAATCCAATAAAAATTATGGAAGTATGTGGAACACATACAATTTCAATAAGTAAATTTGGAATTAGAAGATTATTAAAAGGAAAAGTAGATTTAACTTCTGGTCCAGGTTGTCCAGTATGTGTTACTCCAAATGAAGATATAGATTGGATTATTGAATTATGTAGAAAATTTAAAGATAAAATTTGTTTAACAGTTTTTGGAGATATTATGCGTGTTCCTGGAAGCAATTCAAGTTTATTTATTGAAAAAGCAAAAGGAGCAGATATTAGAGTAGTTTATTCTCCAATAGAAGCAATTGAAATTGCAAAAAAGAGAAAAGATTTGAAAATTGTATTTTTTGGAATAGGTTTTGAAACAACTGCTCCATCCATTGCGATATCTTTAATTGAAGCAAAAAAACTTAAATTAGAAAATTTCTATTTATATTCAGCTCATAAGCTTATTCCTCCAGCTCTTGATGCATTATTAAGTTTAGGAGAAATAAAATTAAATGGTTTCATTTTACCAGGACATGTAAGCACAATTATAGGATCAAATCCATATAAACCAATTCTTAAGAAATATGGATTAGCAGGAGTTATAGCAGGTTTTGAACCACTTGATATAATTCAAGCTTTATTAATTTTGAATGAATTAATTAAAAATAAAAATTATGATGTAAAAATTCAATATTCTAGATCCGTTAAACCTGAAGGAAATGAAAAAGCTAAAAAAATTATGAATAATGTTTTTAAAGAATGCAATTCTATTTGGCGAGGATTAGGAGAAATTCCTAATAGTGGATTAGAATTAAGAGAAGAATATAATGATATGAATGCAAAACTTCATTTTGATAATATAAATGTTTCTCCTAAAGAAAATCCAGCATGTAAATGTGGAGAAGTACTTAGAGGAATAATTTATCCTTTTGAATGCCCGCTTTTTGCAAAAGCTTGTACTCCAAATTCTCCAATTGGTCCATGCATGGTAAGTAGTGAAGGAGCATGTGCTGCATGGTATACTTATGAAGATTGGAAGAAATATAAAAAGATGATGAAAAATGAATAATATAGAAAATATTATCAGATTAGCACATGGTGGGGGAGGAAAACTTACACTTCAATTAATAAAAGAAATCTTCTTACCTGCTTTTAAAAATAGCATTCTTGAAAAATTGGAAGATTCTGCAAGAATAAATTTTAATGGAAAAAATATTGCTTTCACAATCGATGCATATACTGTTAATCCAATATTCTTTCCAGGAGGAGATATAGGAAAATTAGCAATTACAGGAACAATAAATGATTTAGCTATGCAAGGTGGAATAATTGATCCATTCATTTCAGCAGCTTTTATAATTGAAGAAGGATTTGAAATAGAAAATTTAGAAAAAATAGTAAAATCAATGAAAGAAGAATGCTTAAAAAACAATGTGAAAATTGTTGCTGGAGATACAAAAGTTGTTGAAAAAGGGTTAGCAGATAAAATATATATTATTACAGCAGGAATTTCATTCATTCCAGAAAAAGTAGATTTAGGAGTACATAGAATAAAAGAAGGGGATGCAATTATAGTTTCAGGAACAATTGGAGATCATGGAGCTACAATTTTATCAACTAGATATGATTTTAAATTAAGCAATTCATTAATAAGCGATTGTGCATCTCTTAAAGATTTAGTAAAATCATTATTAGAAAACGATTTAGAAATACATTGTTTAAGAGATCCTACTAGAGGAGGATTAGGAACAATTCTTAATGAAATAGCTTTAAAAACAAATTTTGGAATAATAATAGATGAATCTAAAATTCCAATTAAGAATGATGTAAGAGCATTATGTGAAATTCTTGGAATAGATCCTTTATATTTAGCATGTGAAGGTAGAATTGTTTGTTTTTCAAGTTGGGAAAAAAGGAATGATGTATTATCAATTATTAAAGAAAATCCTTTAGGAGAAAATGCTATGTTAATTGGAAGAGTAACATCTAAATTTAGTAATAAAGTTATAATGAAAACAACATTAGGTGTAAAAAGAATAGTTTCTATGTTTTTAGGAGAAAATCTTCCAAGAATTTGTTAAATTAAGCAAAATATAATCCTTATTTTCTTTATATAAAAAGGGAATAAAAATGGAAAATTTTAATAAAAATATTGTAAAAATAATTCCAAAAAATTTTTCATTAGAAAAAGCTAGATTAGCTCAAAAAATAATTGCTTCAAAATGTATAAAAGATAATTGCTTTTCAAAAATAGAAATAATTGCAGGTGTTGATGCTACTTACATAAAAAATTTTTCAATTGCTTCAATAGCATGCATTGATTTTAAAACTCATGAAATAATTGAAATAAAAACTGTATATGGAAATACTTATTTTCCATACATTCCAACACTTTTATCTTTTAGAGAAGCACCATTAATTTTTAAATGTTTTCATTTATTAAAAAATAAACCAGATATAATTATAGTTAATGGGCATGGTATTGCACATCCTTATAAATGTGGTTTAGCAACTCATGTAGGTGTTATTTTAAATATTCCATCAATAGGCGTAGCTAGAAAGAAATTATATGGAAAAGAGAAAAATATTAGAAATAAAACATTTTTAATAGATGAAAATTCTTCAATAATTGCTGAAGTAATTAAAAAAGGAAGAACAAAACTTTATGTTAGTATTGGAAATATGATAGACCTTGAAACAAGTGTATCAATAGTATTAAGTTTATTAAATGGATTAAAATTACCTTTACCTCTTCAAATAGCTCATAATGAGTGTGAAAAATTAAAAAATAAATTTAAGCAAAAATAATTAAATAAGAAAAAAATGTCTAATGATGAAATTTCTTTAGAAGGGATTGTTTTTTCAGGAAATGGAGAAGGAGCATATTATATTAGTTTGCCAAAATATTTTAAGCAAATAGAAGAAAAACTAGGTTTTAAACCATATCCTGGAACTCTTAATATAAAAATTAATGAAGAATCTATTAAAAAAAGAGCTTTTATTGATAATTCAAAAGGAATAAAAATAGAAGGTTTTGAAGAAAGTGGGAAAATTTTCGGTTCTGGAAAATGTTTTCCAGCTATAATTAATGGAAAAATAGAAGGGGCAATAATAATTCCTGAAAAAACACATTATGATTCATCTGTTATAGAAATTATTTCAGAAAAATATCTTAGAAAAGAATTAAATATTAAAGATGGAGATAAAATTAAAATTTATGTCCGCGTAATTTAATAATCTTTTTTACAATTTGAGAAGAACTATTTATTTGTCCACTTCTAAATTTTTTTAATTTTACTATTTTAATGTTCCAATTTTTTTCTTTACAAATTTTTTCAAATTCTTTCATTATTTTTATTTGATCATATCCAAAAACAATTATATCAGGCTTAATTTTTTTAATAATTTTCTCGATTGAAAATTTTTTAAAACCTAAAATTGTAACATCTACTGGCTTTAAAGATGAAACAATCTTTTTCCTAATTTTTTCATTAAATATTGGTTTTACTCCTTTAAATTTTAATACATTAGAATCTCTAGCTATTACAACTATTAATTTAGAATTTTTTCCACCTATTTTCTTAGCTTTTTCTAAAAATAGAATATGCCCTGGATGAATTAAATCAAATACTCCTGTAGCTAAAACTTTCTTTACCATTTTCCTTAATTTCTAAAATAATATTTTTTAATAAACTTTTTTAATCTAATTTATGAAATAATTTCCCAACTAAATTCTATTAAATTTAACATTCTTAAAGAATCTAATAATCCTTCACTATAAGAAGATGATATTAATGAAGTTTGATAATTTCCTTTATCATAAAAATATTTTGCATCCTCATAATAATTATATGCATATTCTATTATTTTTAAAACTTTTTCATTAATTATTTTATCTTTTCTAGATTCTATTTGCTTAAAAACATTTTCAAGTTTTTGAATATATATTCTTGACCTTTTTTTCCTAATATCTTCATATTGGTGCTTTTCAATATATTCATTACTTAAATTAAATATTTTTTTCAAAATTTCTTTTTCATTAAATTGTAGTTCCCCTAGGAATATCATACATTGAGGGAATTTTTCATATTTTTCATTAATATGTTCTTCAATTTTTTTTACAATAATTCTAGAATTTTCATATCCTATTCTTTCAAATGCCATTATTAGCATATCATTTTTTAAAAAATTTTCTCCATATATTTCTTCAAATTCCATAAGATTTTTTAATGCATCATTTATAGATAATCCACCATTTTTAGTATCTAAAAGAGAAAGTGTATGCAATCCTCTTAAAGAATTTTCAAGAATTTCTTGATAAGGTTGCCTTAAATGTTCTATATTATTTGTTTTTGGTATTGTTACTATTCTTCCAAATCTATATGTGCTTAATCCAGATAAACTAATTGCAGCTGAAACTATTGATACTCCATTAATTATTTCAATTTTAATATTTTTTTCTAAAGCTAATTCTTTTATAGAAATATGAGTTGTAGCAATAAATGGATCTCCTGGAATAAGTATAGCAATATTTTTATCTTTAGCTTCTTCAATTATTTTTAATACTTCATTTTCAAGCATTTCTCTATTAGCTATAATAATTTCTTTTGAAATTAATTTAGATAATTCTTTAATATCTTCTTCACTTATTTTACTAGTATAAGCATCAAGGAAAATTTTATTTGAATTTTTTAAAGCTTCTAATCCTTTCAAAGTTAAATATTTGCAACCATTAATTCCTAATCCTATAAAGAATAGAGTCATTTCCTTTTCTTTAAAAAATAATAGATAGTTTAAAAATATTATTCTTAATATTTTTAAAAAATAAGAAAATTATTTTAAGCATCTTTTTATCTTAAATATTATAATGAAAGAGATAGATAAAGCAGTAGTTTTTGCAGCTGGAGCTGGAACTAGACTACATCCATTAACAGTTACTAGACCTAAGCATTTATTACCATTATGTGGAAAACCAGTTTTATGGCATGTAATATATTCTTTAAAAGAAATAGGTATTGAAAATATAGGAGTAACTATTCATCATAATAAAGAACAAATAATAAAATACTTAGAAGAAAATAATCCAGGAGTAAAAATTTCATTCATTGAACAAGAACCTTTAGGTACTGGACATGCATTATATTCTTGCTCAGATTTTCTAAAAAATGAGAAATATTATTTTACGATTTATGGAGATGTTGTAATTAAATCTAGTATATTAAAAGATTTCATAAATTTCTTTAATAAAGGGAATATGGATGGAGCAATGATAGTTGCTGAAACTTCTGATCCAAAAAGGTATGGTCTTGTAAAAGTAAAAAATAATTTTCTAGAAGAAATTATAGAGAAACCATCTGAAGAAGAAATTAAAAATATTGAAAAATATTACATAAATACAGGAGTTTATATATTATCAAACGATGCTTTGAAATTTTTTGAGAAAATACATATTTCAAAAAGAGGGGAATATGAGCTTACAGATATATTAAGCTTATTAGCTAAAAATGGGAAAAAAATAGGGATTTTTGTATGCGAGCCAGGATGGTGGTTTGATATTGGTCTTCCTTGGGATTTATTAGAAGCAAATAGGAAATACATGGATTTAATAGAAGGAGAAAAAGTAAAAGGATTTAATGGAGTAACAATTGATGGTAAAGTTATTATAGGCAAAGATGTAACAATCAAACCTGGAACATACATAGAAGGACCATCAATAATAATGGACAATGTATCTATAGGAGCCAATTCAACAATAGGACCTTATACATATATTGGAGAGAAAAGCAATATTGGTAATTCAAGCGTAATAGAAAAAACATTAATTTTAGAGAATTCTATAATAGGGAATCATGTTTCTTTAAGAAATTCAATAGTAGGAGAAGGTGCAATAATTGGTGATAATGTAAGTGTTTCAGATGTAAGTTATGCACAAGATATTACAATAAAAGTTTCTTTAGCTGGACATGTTTATGATATTGGAAAAAAGAAATTTGGAGCTGTTATAGGATCATATGCTATTGTTCCATCTTTAACAGCTCTTAAAGCCGGGCAAATAATAATGCCATACACTCTATATTAAAAATAGAGGAGCTTAAATAATTTAAGTATATAAATTATTAGATGGTTTTAAATTTATTATTAATTAGCTTATTATCTATATTTTTAATAAACAATGGCACATCGATTTTAAATACTAGAATTTTAAACAATGGTTTTGAAAATGAAATTTTAATAGATTTAGCAAAAATAGAGAAAGAAATTCATTTAAAAATTATAGAGTTAAATAAAACAATAATTTTTCCTTAAGTAGCAAACTCTTTTTCTACATTTTTAGTTTTATACTCAATTATAAATGCAAATATTTTTTATACAATTTTTCTTCTTTAAATCCTTTAAAAATATTTTCTATATATTTAAAATTCTAAATAAATTATAAGCAAATAGAAATATAAGAACTATAAAAGAGTATTCATTAAAACAATAATTGAAGTAAATGGATGATTATATTAATACTTAAATTATCCTTTTAAATATATAATAAATAATTAGAAAGAAAAAAGAGGTGATAATATTTAGAAATAAATAAAATGATAAAACTAAAAATAAATGAAGAAAATTTAAAAGAACTTGAAAAACTATTAGCAATTTGGAGATATTCAGTAATTCAAAAAAGGAAAGGAATAAACATTGATAATCTTCATATTCCAACAACATACAAAAATTCTTTAAAACAATTTAATAATTTTGAAATTCCAATGTTTCATCCGATTCTTTTTAATACAGGATTTAGCATTGATTTTGAGAATAATACAATATACATTACTCATCCAGAGAAAAGATATCATAGAATTCCTTTGAAGATTGATGAAGAAGATATGGGATATCTTAGAAAAGAAATCAATAATGGAGCAAAAGCTACAATGATAATGATAATTCCACTAAGCTATTTAAAAGGAAAACATAAAAGAGGGGAAATTGTTAGAAATTCTCATTGGACTTTAAACATAACGCTAAGGAAAAGCATTGAATTGCTGACGATTGAAAAATTCAAAAAGCTTCAAAAAGTAGCAATTCTGGGTATCGATTTGAATTCAAGGAATGGTATAGGATATGCAATATGGACTTGGGATAAAAGTAATGGAATAATAAAAGAAGAAGAGATCAGATTCATAAAATCAAAAATTAAGCCACATTTCTTTCAAGAAAAAGTTCTAAGAAAATTACAGAAAAATCATGGAAATAGTGTGAAGAATAATGAACTATGGCAAAGAATAAATAAAAGAATACAAAGACAGAACAAAGATTGGACTGAAAAAGCTTCTAAAGAAATTATTAACATTGCACTACAAAGCATAGAGAAATATAATGCTGATATAGCAATAATTGCTTTTGAAGATCTTAGTAAATATAAAGCTAATGACAATAATAGAAAAGAAATAAATAAAGCAAATAGCCAATGGATGAGAAGAATATTAAAAAGAACATTTGAGAAATCTCTTTGGAATTATTCAACAAAGATTCTTGCTTATAAGCCAATAAAGAATAAAAAGAATCTTGAACAAATCTTAATAAATGCATATAAAACTTCGAAGAGATGTAGTAGATGCGGAAGTGAAATAGAATTCATAAGCAATAATGAAGTATACTGCAAATATTGTAATAGACATAAAAACAGGCATTTAAATTCTGCTGGAAATATAGCAAGAAAAGCAATATTAAATTTTTGCTATTATATTAATATCCTTCCAGAACATGTCGTTCTGGAGGGTCAGGCGTGGGCCAAGCTTCCTATTCATAGGAAATCCAGCATTAGAGCTTTAAAAGTGAGAAGGCTTTTGCCTTCAATGATTTGCGATGAAAAGCCCCTTTTGATCTTGGGAATGAAAGAAAGGGGTTTAGTAGTAGCAAAAAGCTACTACTTGCTGGATTGCCTCCCAATGGGAGGATTAGGAAGCTCATGCTCTTCCAAGTAAAGAGTATGAGCAACCTCCAGAAAGAGAGGCTAAACTATGGTAGGAAGTTACACGCCCTCACTCATTGCAATTCTCATTACTTTTAGAAATAAAGGAATTGAAGAAAGAACATTGAATAAGAGATTTAGCAAAAAGTTTTGAAACTCTTAATGGTTCAGGTATTCTACCATGCAAAGTGAATTTATTAAGAATTTTAATAGAATCTTTTAAAGAAATACCAAAAAATCTTATGAAAACTTTATATCCAGTTTTTAATAATACTTCAATTCTTTCACCATTTCTTTTATAAACTTCAATCCTTTCTTTATAATCTTTTGGAAAATATTGAATTATGTATTTTTCTAAACCAGGAGATTCTTCATAAGTAATACATATAAGTGGTAATTTTAAATCATTATAAATTTTATTCAAATCTATTATATTAAACCAACTAATAATACATCCATTAAGCATAATTAAATTTATATCATCTCTATTCAATTCTTTAAACATTTCAATAATTTTTTCAGTTGAATCCATTCCTCCAATATTACAATTAGATATTATTACTCCATCTATGATAAAATCTCCTCTCATAACTATTCCTACTAAAATAGATTTTTTGCTTTTTTCCATATTGAAGCTTTCAGCTATTCCTAAAACTCGTAATCCAGGTTTATCTATATGAAGAGTACGAAATTCCATTTCTTTCAAAAAGATATAAGAAAAAGAATATATATAGGTATTTTCTTTTTTGAAATTTAAGAAGGTTTTCATGAAGAAAAAGATCGTTAAATGTCCAAATTGTGGATATGAATTTGATATTTCTTATTCTAGAGTATTTACATGTGGTAGTTGCCCAAGCGTTATTTCTTGCGAATATATTAAATGTCCAAAATGCGGGCATGAATTTCCTAAAACATTATAAAAAATTTAAAAAGCTATTTTTTAATATTATAAATGAAAAATTATGAGTATGAATGATTTGATTTTAATAATTTTAGCATATCTATATGTTTTCATAATAGTAGCTATAGGTGAATTTTTAAGAAAAAAGAAAGGGTTTCATCCAATGATTACTAGGAGGCTTATACATATATTTGCTGGATGCATAGTGATAATAGTTCCACTTTTTTCAAGCTTTTTATGGCCAATGCTAGTTCCTTTAGGTTTGCTTTTTTTAATTATTTATTCTTTTAAATCTAAAAGTGAAAACCCATTTAAATCTTCAATGGTTGTATCTGGAGATGTAGTAGCTCATGCTTATGGACCTGCATATTATATAATAAGCATATTAATACTTGTTATAGTATATGGATATTTTAATAAATTATTAGCTATTATTATTCCATCATATATAATGGCTTGGGGAGATGGAATAGTACCTTTATTAGCTCCAAAATTAAAAAAACAACATAAATATCCTTGGAGTCAAAAAAGTCTTGAAGGGTCAATAATAGTATTTTTATTTTCTTTATTGGGAGCTATTTTCTCAAGTTTCTTATATAGTTTATTAACAAATACACTTTTCTATCCTTTAATAAAAATTTGCTTTATAGCTTCTTTAATAGGAGCTATTGTAGATGCATTAACTTTTGGTCCTTTAAAACATTATGATAATTTTACAATACCATTAATTTCTTCAATAATTGTAGCAATAATGATTTAAAAATTAAAAAAATATATATTTTTGTATATAATATTTTTAGTGAGATACCTTGATAAAAAAATTGGATAAAAAGAATATAGAATTGCTTAAGCTTCTTCAAAAAGATGGTAGAGCATCCTATACTGCTCTTGCTAAAGAAATTGGAATAAGTGAAACAGCAATATATATGCGTATGAAAAAACTTATGAATGAAGGTTATATTAAAAAATTTCAAGCAATTCTAGATTCAAATAAATTAGGATTAAACTTGATAGCTTTTATAGGTATTAAAGCATCTCCATCTAAATATGATGATGTTTTAAAAGAATTAGTAAAAATGCCTGAAATATGCGAATTGTATGATATTACAGGAGAATATTATTGCTTAGCTAAAGTAAGAAGTATAAATCAAGAAGAATTAGCAAAAATATTGGATAAAATAGGTCATATAGATGGAGTAATTTCAAGTGATACAAAAATAGTTTTACGTACAATTAAGGAAAATTTTGAACTCCCTATAGAAATATTATTTAAACAATCATAAGAAACTTTCTAGCGATGTAACACCTACAATATTATTAAAATCTATTCCTAACGCATCTAATACTTGCTCAAATGTAGATCTTAAATACTCTATATATTTTTCAGTATCAATTTGATCTTTCCTAGCAAGTTGTAAAGGTTCAACCCCTTCTTTATTCTTAGTTTTCACAAAGCTTATTATATCTCCAGCAACAATATCGATTCCTTTTGATTTAAGCTTTTTTGCAGCTTTAACATGTTGAGGAGTTGTTTTCATATATTTTTCAGGTTTTCTACTAATCATAATATGGAATGCAAGTTCCTCTAAAGCAAAATCTCCTCTTTTTAATTTGAAATACCATTCTCTAATAAGATTTTCGATTTTTTTCTTAGCTATTTCAAAATCTTCCTCATTTTTAACATTTTTCAATTCATTTAGCATTTCATTAAAAGCTTTTTTAATAAATTCAGGAACATGTCTCTTTTTACCAGTTAATCCTTTTACATCAACTATTCCTTTATCTGTTACTCCCAAATAATTTTTCTTACGACTTGAAAAAACAACATAATTATAGATTTTATCTATTTCTAAATCAAGACCCATGCTTTCTTTAGCCCATTTTATTAATTTTTCTATTGTTTCATAATTTTTAGTTTTTAGAAAGAGAGAATCTGTATCTCCATAAATAATTTCTATATTCATTTCTTTTGCTTTTTCTACAGCTTTTTTGAAAGCATATCTTCCTATTGCAGCCGTGCTTTCAGCAACTGGTGGGCAATATAATGGAAAAGCTTCTGCTCCAAAAACTCCATAACTTGCATTTAAAAATACTTTTAAAGCTTTTTGTACAATATCATACCATATTCTTTTTTCTTGAGTTAAATTTTTATCTGAACTTTTAGGTTTATACCATTCAACTCTAATATCTCTTAAGCATCCAATTATTAAACTTTGTAATCCTTTTATTTTTTTACATACCCAATGAGAAGTTTCAGGTATTAGATTATCTTTACATTCTGAATGAGGGCATCTTACTGTTTCATAGCTTAAATTCCAAATTTTTAAAGCTGAAGGATACAATGATGCAAAATCTAAAACTATAACATTAAAATGAACACCTGGAAATGGTTGAACAACTATTGCTCCTCTATATTTTTTCCCTTCTATAATTGCTTTTGTAGATATTACACCTTTTTCTTTAATAATATCTTCAGGTCTTGGAATTAAATAATTCCTTTTTCTATGTTCATAATAGAGTAAACTTTTAATCCATCCTGAAACACCATGTCTACATACATCTTCAATTGGCATCATGCTTATTCTGGATAAAACTATCAAAAGTTTTATAACAAGATTATTATTAATTGTTGCTAAATCATGTACTAATAAAGCATCACCAAAATTGTATTCTGCTAATTCTTTACTTGATAATTCGGATAGATTTTTTAAAATTTCTATTTTTCCTCTTCCTAAAATGCTTTTAGCAACACCATCTAAAGTATTTTCTCTATAAGCATTACCAAATGCATAAACTTGAATTGATTTATTAAAGAAGAATCTATATAAATCTATATGCACTCCTCTTTCAAGAGAAGCCCCTTCTTTAGATATAATAATTGGTATTTCTTCTTTACTCATATTTAATTTTTCTGCTCTATTTTTAAGATATGGAAGGTCAAAATCATCTCCATTAAAAGTTATTACACAAGGATATTTATTCAATATATTAAAAGCTTCACGAAGCATTTCTCTTTCATTATTGAAGAAAGTTACTGTAAATTCTTTATTTTCAATATTTTCAATATTTTCTTTAATTTTTAACATTAAAACTCTTCTTAATCCATCAGAACCAACAAAAGCAATCGAAATTATAGGATATTCGGCTTTAGCAGGATTTGGTACTCTAGTTGAAATTGGAGAAAGTACTTCTAAATCTAAAGAAACATATTTTATTTCTGGTTGCTCAGCTTCAAGTAATAAAAGCCATTTTGCTATTTCCTTTTTTTCTTCTTCATTTTTATTATTAAATTTTTCAATAATCATTTTATTAATTTCATTTAAAGAAGATGCCATTTTTAATATGCCATTCTCTATTTTATAAGGCATTCCAGGTATTAAATTCATATCATAAAGATAATTTAAATGATATGGTATATCCGATTCCCATGTTTCTATAATTTCTCTTATAGAATCTTTCCTTCCACCTATCGATAAAGGGTCTGAAGCAATAATTTTTGTAACTTCGATATAGCTATCTATTAAAGGATCATACTTTTTCTCTTGAATAAAATTTATTGCTCCTGCTTTAATTAAATCTTCTCTATTCTTTAATTCTTCTATATTAATTTTTGAATAACAATATGGTTTATGGTTTGTTTCATCATATAATAAAATTATTTCTTGTTTTCTTGGATCTAAAAGCTTTAAATAAGCTTTACCTTTAGAACCATCATAACCTGAACCAAGTAAGAAGAATATATCTTCATCTTTTTCATTAGATAAATAATCAAAAAGATTTTTATTCATGCTCATTTTTATATTATATTTATTGTAATTACTAGATTTTAAATTTATTAATGAAAAAAGCTTTATTCTTTAAGTTTTATTATGTTATTTTTCATTATTCAATGTTTTAATTAAAGTTTATCAAAAAGAAAAGTCTTTATGAAAAGTAGATTAGAAACTCGGCATAACATCATACTTATACTAAATAGAATTAATGATTTGGAATAAGTGAAACAGCAATATATATGCATATGAAAAAACTTATGAATGAAGGCTTTCTATAAGATTTTAATATCTTCTTTAATCATTGGATCTTCAATTATTACATTTCTTATAAATATTTTTTATTAATTTAAATAAAGCCATAATGATACTTAGCAATCCTATAAGAATATTTTTCTTTAAGTCTAATGGAAGTTATTAATTCTTTACATTCTCCTCTTTAATCTTCTTTTATTATTTCTTCCATTATTCTTCAACTCTTGGTGCAAGATAGTAATCTATTCTTGCAATTTTTGTTTCAAGTGATATATTCAATGGTTTATTATTGCTAAATTTAAGCTTAGCAATATTCTTTAACTTTACTACTTTCTTTAAGAAATTTTTAAGATAGAAAGTATTATAATATGCTAATGTCCCATTTTTGAAATTGCTAAACTTTGAAGGTATGAATGTTTTCTTTTTAACCATTTCATTTCTTCCTTCAATGAAAAGCTTATCATTTTCAATGCTTATTTTTATACAATCAAAGTTCTTAATTGTATTTAGCAAATATCTTAAGTCAATTTCTGCTTCTACATCAAATATAAGCATTGGCTCTGGAATACTATTTTCCTCATTAAAATCAATAAGTTCTCCTTCTAAATTAATTGTATTTGTTAATATCCTTACTTTTTTATTAGCTATATCAATTTCAAGTGTTAATTTACTATTCTTTAAATCTTCATTTGAAATAATTCTTATGAAATCTCTAAGATATATTCCAAATTTGCATTCTTTAATGCTTTCATAGATTCCTTTGAATTTAATGAATAATGCTGAAATATGAGCAGGATCCATTTGGTTATAAAATAAACCATTTTCATTCAAATTAAAGAATCTTGATAATCATTAATTACTTCTAATAATTTTAAATATTCATAAAATTCTTTTGCATTAAAGAAATGAATTCTTACTATTTCTTTAACATCTTCTAATGAAGTATTATTCATTTTTTACACCATTAATGAAAATTCCACTACTTTTGTAATCTTTTTCAGTATAAACTAGAGCATCATCAATAAATATCTTAAAGCCAAAGTCATTAAACGTAATCTTTACAATTGATGACTTAATTTGTATTCTAATATCTTTTTCTTTTTCATCATAAATAAGAAGAAAATCTTTGTTTTTTAATATTTTTTGCATTATTTATCACTAAAAGTAATATTTTATAAAATAATAAAAGCCCCTACTTTTCATTTTTGAATTATTTAAAGGAAATTTAAATAATGAATTTAGAATATATTCAATTTATTGATATACTTTGAAATATTTTTAAAGAAACTTTAAAAGATAAAATGTTTAAAAGAGAAAATAATGTATACAAATAATTATTCATTAATAGATGTAATAAAAATTTCAATAGAAGCTTTAAAAGAATATGATAATAATAAATCTATTAAAAAATCATTATATAATGCTTTTAATAAATATTCATCTTCTAATATAAATTCGCGTAGATTAGCATTAAAAATTGTTAAAGAATTAATTCGTAAAAGGAATGTAATAAAATTTTTAGTAAATAAAGAAATAGAAGAATGTAAAGAAATTGAAAAAGAAATAATGCTTTTTTTAGAAATCCTTTTTTATAAAAAATTTTATGAAAAAGCATCTTATGAAGAAACTTTAGAATTAATTAAAATTGCTAGGAAAATTTTTGGATATAAAAAATTCGGAAATATAGAAAATTATATTGGAAAAATTTTTACAATATCTTTAAAAGAAGAAATTCCAAAAAAGGAAAGTTTTATTTATTTTTGTCCTGAATGGTTTATAGAATATACTTATAAAATTCTTGGAAGAAAACAAGCTATCGATTTTTTAAAAAAGATAAATGAAAAAAAGCCAATATACATAAGAATAAATACATTAATTGAAGATGAAGAAAAAATACTTTCTAAAATTTCTTTAGAAGGTGTTAAACTTATTAAAGATAAAAGGCTTAAGTATTTATATAAAGTAGAATCTACAAAAAAACCACTTAGTTTACTTTCATCATATAAAAAAGGTTTTTTTATAATTGAAGATTTTTCAAGCGTTTTTTGTGTAGAAGCTTTAAAACCTTTGCCTGGAGAAAAAATTTTAGATATATGTGCTGCACCAGGTATAAAAACTTCTCATATAGCTCAATTAATGAATAACAATGGTATGATAATTTCAATAGATTCTTCATATTCTAGAATTAAAGAATTTAGAAAGAATATGGAAAAATTAAAAGTAAAAATTGCTTTACCTTTATTAACTGATGCAACTAAAGAATTACCAATTAAAATTAATGCAGATAAAATTTTATTAGATCCTCCATGTAGTAATACTGGAGCATTTTGGAGTGAGCCATCATTTAAATGGATAATAAATTATAATAAAATAAAGAAATTCTCATTCTTACAAGAGAAAATTTTAAATAATATTTCTAAATATATTAAAAATGGAGGAGTGATAATTTATTCAACTTGTAGTATTACAATTGAAGAAAATGAAAAAATAATTGAGAAATTCTTAAAAATTCATCCAGATTTTTATCTTGAAGAAATAGATTTAGGAATAGGCTCTCCTGGTTTAAGAGGATTAAATGAATGTAAAAGGCTTTATCCGCATTTACATGAATGTAATGGTTTCTTTATAGCAAAACTTAGAAAAGAATGAATTTATAAAGAACAAAGTTTCTTAATTCTTTCCCAATTCCTTTCAACATCAATTTTAAGTTCTTCAAGGATATTCTTATTTTTAGGATCTAATAAATGTCTAAAGCGTCTTTGAGGTTTAATAAAATCTTCAAGAGGTTTTGGTTTAGGTATATCTAAGCTTAGAGTATATTTTCCATTTTCATATTCATATAATGGGAAATATCTTGTTTCTACAGCTAATCTTGCAATACTTATTGTTTGATTTGATGGGAAACGCCATCCTCTTGGACAAGGTGCAAAAACATGTATAAAAGCAGGTCCTTTTGCATCTAACCCTTTTATAACTTTATTCATATAATCTTTCCAATATGCTATTGATGCAGTAGCTGCATATGCTGGATCATGAGCAATGATTATATCTGTTAATCTCTTTTTATATTCCTTTTTTCCAGGTATAACAGATCCAGCTGGAGAAGTTGTTGTTTCAGCACCATGAGGAGTTGCTCCAGACCTTTGTATTCCAGTATTCATGTATGCTTCATTATCATAACATATGTATAGAAAATCATGCCCTCTTTCAATTGCACCTGAAAGAGCTTGTAAACCTATGTCAAATGTTCCACCATCTCCAGCAAAAGCTATAACATCATATTTTTTAGCTTTACCATCTCTAGAGAGTTTCTTAAGAGCTGCTTCAATCCCACTTGCTACTGCTGCAGCATTTTCAAATGCAATATGTATCCAAGGGATTTTCCAAGAAGTATATGGATAAACTGTAGTTGATACTTCAACACAACCTGTAGCTGAAACCATTATAACTGGCCTCCCAGCTGCAATTAATGTTTGTCTAACGCATATAGCTGGTCCGCATCCAGCACACATTCTATGTCCTGACGAGAAAAATTCTTCTTTTGGCAATTCTTTAAGAGATTTTATACTCATTTTTCCCTCACTCCTATATATTCATATCCATGAGGCATAGTTTTCTTTTTTGCAATTTTCTCTATACGATTAAAAATTGTTACAATTTCTTTTGGTGATATATCCCTTCCACCTAAACCATACACAAAGTTTATTACTGGAATTTTAAAATCATATTCATACAATAATGCTTTAATATCTAATCCTAATGGAGCACTTAAAGCACCGGGACTTAATGCACGATCTAGAATTGCTAAAGCTTTAATATTTTCTAAAGCTTTAATTATTTCTTTCGATGGAAATGGCCTATATACTTTAATACCTATTACACCAACTTTTTTCCCTTTCTTTCTTAATTGCTTAGCAACATATTTAGCTGTTCCAATCGTACTTCCCATTCCTATTAAAGCAATTTTAGCATCATCAATTTGAAAATTATCTATTACATCATATTTTCTTCCGGAAAATTTAGAAAATTCTCTTGAAATTTCTTTAAATTTACTTAAAACTTTCTTATATGCTTCATCTTGTTGACGTTTTATTTCAAAATAATAATCAGGTAAGGCTAATGCACCTATTGTAATAGGTTTTTCTGCATCAAGAGTATAATATGGAATTCTTGGAGGTAAAAATTTTGAAACATAATCGTCTGATAAAGCTTTTATATCTTCTACAGAATGCGATAAAATGAAACCGTCTAGATTTACTGATACTGGCAATAGTATATCATGATCTTCACTAAGTTTAAAAGCTTGTATAGTAAAATCATATGCTTCTTGAGAATTTTCACAAAAAATATCTATCCATCCCGAATCTCTTGAACCCATTATATCAGAATGATCTCCATGAATATTTATAGGTGCAGATAATGCTCTATTAACTATAGCCATTACTATTGGACATCTTAAGCCTGAAGCAATATATAGCATTTCATGCATTAATGCTAATCCTTGACTTGAAGTAGCTGTAAAAACTCTTGCTCCAGCTAAACTTGCTCCAATACATGCAGATAATGCAGAATGCTCTGATTCGACACATATGAATTCGCTATCTACTTCACCATTAGCGACATATTCACTAAATCTTTCAACTATTATTGTTTGAGGTGTTATTGGATATGCTGCAACTACATCTGGCTTACATTGTTTAGCAGCATAAGCTACAGCTTCATCTCCAGATACTGCAATAACTTTTTGTTCCATCATATTCATTCCTCCTTCATAATTATTACATGAACTGGACATTCAGCTGCACATATTCCACAACCTTTACAATAATCATAATTTACATCAACTTTACCATCCTCAGCTCTAATTATAGCAGAATCTGGACAATAAATCCAGCAAAATAAGCAACCAATACATTTTTCTCTATTTATTATTGGTCTTTGACTTCTCCAACTTCCAGTTTTATATTCTAAAGATGAACCTGCTTCTAAAATAACTCCACCAATTGGCAATTCTTTCCAACTTTTCAATTTACTCAATTTCTTTTACCTCCTCATATGCTTTTTTAGCAACCAAAACATTCCTTTCTCCAATTTCTCCTTTAAACCTTTCTTTTAAAATTTTCTCTAAACTTTCAAATTTAATTAATGGATAAGCTTTTATTAATGCACCTAACATAGCTGTATTAGCTATTGGTTGTCCAAGAATTTCACGTGCTATTTTATTGCCATCGACCACAAAAATTTTGTTTTTCTTAGTAAGATTTAATTCTTTCCTTAAATTTTTATCTAAAGATGGAAAATTTAGTATTACATAACCATTTTTTTCAATTCCTTCTACAATATTTACTGTTTTTATTAATGTTGGATCTATAACAACTACTATTTCTGGATCATATATAGCACTATGAATTTCAATTGGTTCATCACTAATTCTTGTATAACCTGTAACAGGTGCTCCAGACCTTTCTGGACCAAATTCAGGAAAAGCTTGAACATGCTTTCCTTCAAGAGCAGCAGCTTCTGCTAAAAGCCTACTAACTGTAACAACTCCTTGCCCTCCTCTACCATGCCATCTTATTTCAATAAGCATTTTTTATCATCTCTCTTTTTCAATTTTTTAATAAATTGCATAGTATAAATAATTTTTATTTAATTAAACTCATCTCCAAACTATTAAGCTTTTCTTTTATATTTTTTATAGAGTTTAAAGATGATTTCTAATATTTAATTTACTTTTTTCCATAAAACATAAAGCTTCTATAAGTATTTTAGCAGCTTGAATACTTGTTTGTCCATTATCCCATATTGGAGAAACTTCAGTAAGGTCTAAGCTAATAGTTTTCTCATTAATTATATTTTTTAATAAATCAAGAAGTTGCATGTATGTTATTCCATCTGGTTCTGGATTTCCTACTGCTGGTGCATAGCAAGGATCAAGAACATCCATATCTATGCTTACATGAATTTTCTTAATATTTTTTAAGAAACTTTTTAGGAATTTTTTAATTTCTAAAATATTTTCATATATATTATAGCTTGTAAAATATGGTATTTCTAATTTTTTTAAGTATTCCAACTCTTCAATATCTATTGCTCTAATTCCTAAATAAACTATTTTAATATTTGGAAAATTTTCTATTATTCTTCTCATAAAAGTTGCATGAGACCATTTTTCTTCTAAATATTCATTTCTTAAATCTAAATGAGCATCAAAAACTATTAAAGCTAAATCCTCATTTTTATAATCAATCATGCTATAAGTAAAAGTATGTTCTCCACCAATTAAAATAGGAATTTTTTCATCTTTACGAATTGTATCAACTATTTTTTTAGTATTATCTAAATTTTTTCTAAGATTGTATACAATATTAAGATCTCCTATATCAGAATATTTTATTTCTAAAGGATTAAGAAAAGTTCTAAAACTATATACTTCAATCATATTTGAAGCTTCTCTAATTGCTTTAGGAGCATATCTTGAACCTATTCTATAAGTTGAAGTTAAATCGTATGGAACTCCAAAGAAAACATATTTGGATTCTTCATAATTACATGGATTTCCTAAAAATTTTTCACTTATTTTAAGTAAATACTCTATTTCTTTTAAAGACATTTTATTCAAAAAATATTAATAAAAGTTTTAATTAAACATTTTATTTCTTAATTTCTCTTCTTTTCTTCTTTTTATAAATAATAAGGAAAATATAGAAAATACTAAAATCAGGAAAAAGATAAAAGAGTTTTCTTTGAAAAAAGAAATATTTCCTTCTTCATAATCTATTTTAAATATTCTTGGTTCAAGCATTTTAGGGATTAATATGTGAGTTTCATTTAAAAGCTTGCAATTATTTATATTCTTTTTTAAAAATATTTCTACATTTGATCCTTCATCAATCCATATAGAATTATTATTTAATAATTCTAAAGGGATAGATTTATTATTAATAATTATTTTTTCAAATGGATTTTCAATTTTTTTAATTAAAAATTTTAAAAGATATTGTTTAACACAAATTGGTTCGATATTTAATAAATATTTTTTTGGAATTTTTAAATTTTTTAAATTATCAATAGTTTTATTTAAACAATTTATTCTTAAAGCTTTTAATATTATTCTTTCATTATTTAATATTATCATTTGATTTTCTGAAAAATTTATAAAATCATTTTCTTTATACCATTCATTATCAATAAATTTTATTTCTTTTAAATAGCATGCAATTAATGATAAATTTTCATAAGGAGAAATAATAATTTTTGTTTCTTTATTTGTAGAATTTTCCATCCAATGCAAAAAAACATATCTTTCAAAATTTGTTTTATTCAATATTTTTGGAATAGAAATATTTAATATTTCACCTTTTTTAGCATTTATATTATATAATAATGGAAAATCTGTAACATTTGTTTTTATTATTATTTCAATATTAGATTCATTTTCTTTTTCAAAATATGCTATGAAAATAGCATTATTGAAACAATAAAAATATAATGGATTAATAGAAGATTTATTAAAAGATTCAATATTGCTTATCCAATATTTAAATGAATAGCCTTTCTTTGGAATAGCTTCTATTTTCACAAAACTTCCTTTTACATATATTCCAGCTCCATTTACTATTCCTCCATTTGAAGGAATAGAATAAACTTCAATTTTTATTTCTTCTATTTGAAATTGTGAAAAAAGAATTAAAAGTATGAAAAATAATGAAGAAATTTTTTTATTCAAGGAAAAGCAACTCCAATTTCATTAGAACTTATTAAAATGCTTTCAATATATTTTGTTAAATAAGGGAAAATAATATAAGAAAATATGAAAATTAAGCATGTGAAAAATATTCTATAAGTTGTAAAGCAATCTCCTTCAATAGCTCTATTTAATAAAAAAGAAAAGGAAATGCTTACTTCAATAGCAATAATCATAGATATGTTTATTATTTGTTTCATTTGATTAAATGTTGCAATAGAAAAACTTCCAATTCTTAAAGATTCTAAACCTGTTCCAGATAGAACTGCAAGCATTAAAGCACATATGAATAGTATTAAAAAAGGTGAAGAAAAAGATATTAAAAAATATAATTTAATTCTATTAATAGCTTTTTTCTTTGAAATATGATATCTTCTAAATAATTCAATTATTTTTTCTAAAAGATAAGGACTACCTCCACTTTCTTCTACTTCATTAAATAAAAAGAATAATATTCTTACAAGCCAATTTCTATGAATTTTTCCTGCTTCATATATATTAAGACCTAGCTTAAATCTATTAATTACTTTTTTTAAGAAATTATTAAAACTTGAATTGTAATTATTATACATACTACATTTCTTAATAGCTTCAATAATATTGTTTCCGATTTTTTTATATTCTGTTACATCTCTAGCAAATCTTTGAAGAGCATCCTCAGCAGATTTGACTTCAATAATTTGTTTATGCATTATTAATTGAATAATTATAGAAATTATAGATACAATAATAGCAATAATTAATGGAAATGATAATTTAATTTCTAATAAAAATATAAAAATTATAATGCTTATAGATAAACATATGAATAAATTCTTTTTAGAAAAATCATAATTATTATAATTTCTTGGAGTAACATTCCTTATTATTATAAATGTTATAAATGTTAAAATTGGAATAATTATTCCAGCAAAAAAATTTAATAAATTTATTGAAAGATATGGAAAAGCTATACCAATACTTATAATTCCTATTGAAAAACCTAGAAAAATTATTCCAAGAGTTTCTCCTAAATTGCTTATTTGTTCAGAAAAATTTTCCCATTTATCTTCTAAAATTTCAATATATTCTTCAGCTTTATTTTCAAGAGTTTTAGCTATATCTCCTCCACTACGCCAAACGCTTGTAACACTTAATACTAATCTTTTAAATTCTTCACATGGATTATTTAAAGCATTCTTCTCTAAACCTTCCAATACTCCATATCCAAGATATTCTACATCTCTTCTAATAAATGCTCCTTCTTTACTAAATTGTTTAAATATTTCTGGAATTTTTATTGATTTAATAAAAGCTTGGTAAAGCGATATTCCACTTCTTGAAACTATGCTTGAAAAAAATGTGAAAAATGGAATTTCAGAATTAATCCTTTCTTCTCTTTCTCTAATTTTATCAAGAAATATGAAATATTTTTTAATAATAGGGAAAAAAATTATTATTAAAAATGCTAGAAAAAATATTTCATAAAAACTATAAATTAAAATTATTGGAATATAAAATAAAGAAATAAGTAAATTTAAGCATAAAATAGAAGATTCTTTATCAGGATCTTTTAAAAACATAGATAAAATAATCATTTTTTTTATCCAAGGTTTAATTTTCTCTATAGCTTTTCTAAAAAAGGAATATTTTTTGTATAATCTATATTCAATATTATTTAATGAAAAATCATTTAAAATAAAAATAATCAATAATGGTATGAATGAAATTATTATGAAAAGAATATTTAAAAAATTAAAAGGATTATGCAATATCCAAATTAATGATAATAATATTGATATTATGAAAAATTTTAATATATTAAAATCGATTTTTTTCTTTATGAACATTTTTCTAAAACTTTTTTTGTATAATATTTTCTAATAAAATTCGATACTCCATGAAAATCAAAAATGCTTCTTTTAATGAGTTCTTCTATAAACTCCTTTTTCTCTTTAATATCTTCAATTGCTTCATTAAATTCATAATTGCTTCTTATTAATTTATTTGAATTTTTAAAAACTTCTTCCAATTCTTCTGGTTCAAAAGAATCTTTTGATTTATTCCATTTAAATAATTCTTTTAATTCTATATTTTCATTCCCATATTTACTTTGATTTATTTCAACTATACTTGTTACTCTTCTAATCCTTTTTATTCCTTTACCCCAATAATTTGTTATTACTGCTCCCCATAATAAATCAAGTGCAGAAGATTCCATTTTCATAGATTTAAGTCTAATAAGAAGAGCATTTGGATCATTTGCATGAATAGTTGTAACTCCCCCATGTCCAGTTGTAGCACTTTCTATAAAAGCAACTAATTGTTTTGGATTTCTAACTTCACCAACTATTAAATAATCTGGCCTTTCTCTCATAGCAATAATCATTAAATCTTCAAGTTCTATATCGTATTTTTTATCTAATGAAATAGAATAACTTTTTCTAGTAATATGTGGAATCCATCTCCATGTTGGAATTTTAATTTCAGGAGTATCTTCTATTGTTATATATCTAAGCTTTGGATCAAGCATTCCTAAAAGAGCATTTGAAAGAGTTGTTTTTCCACTTGCAGTTGGTCCAGCAATGAATATTATTTTCTTTTTTTCTACAATATGCCAAAGATATGCTGCCATTATTGAGCTTAACATTCCATCTTTTACTAAATATGGTAATGTAAGGGGTTCTTCTGGAAATTTTCTAATTGTAAAGCTACTTCCATTCCTAGATATTTCTGTTCCAAGTGTGGCTACCATTCTTGAACCATTTGGTAATATAAAATCAGAATAAGGGATTGCAATATTTATCCCTTTTCCACTTTTATAAGCCATTCTTCTAATAAAATCTGATAATTGTTCTTCATTCTCAAAAATTATATTTGTCATTAACCAACCTAAATTTCCATAGTTTCTATGAAAAACTGTGATTGGACAATAAGCTCCATTACAAGCAATATCTTCAATATTTTTATCTTTCATGGGAATATCTACTACACTATAATTGAAAATTTCTCTTTCAATAAAATACAATATTTTCTTAATACTTTCATTCTGAATTTTTAATCCAATATTTTTACAAGATTCTTCAATTTTTTTCTTAATAAAATTCAATCTTTCATTTTCATTCATTTCCTCAATTGTGTATGTGTAATAAAGTGTGTCAAGAACATTTGAATATGCAATTTCTTCTAAAGGAGTTAATTTTGGTTCATCTATAAAATATAATCCTTCCCCATTCCTTTCACCAATGTATATTTTTATTTCTCCAACATTGTAACTTTCAATAATTTCATAATTTATTCTAGGAGGTTTAAATTGTAAAGGCCTTCTCATTATTCCTAAATATATTTCTTCTATAGTTTTTTTAATTTTCTCTTCTCTATTTTTAAAATCTTTTCTAATAAAGAAGGATGTGAAATTATTAAATAACCTATTCTTCATATTCCTCCCTTTTTTTATAGCTAATGTGATTTTAACAATATCACAAAATATTCAAAAATTAATTTAAAAAGGAATTTTAGGGAATATTGTGATATTGAAATATTCATTATTGAGCGACAATTATTACAGCTTTTTCAACAACTATGTCTCCATTATTGCTTATAGCTGCAATTCTAAGAACATATTTTGAACCTATTTTAAAATCACCAATTGGAGTAAAAGATTTTCCAGTTACTTGTCCAGGATCAATTGTTTGATTCCATTGTTGCGACCAAGAACCTAAAGCTACACTTTTTAAAGTTATTCCAACATTTCCAATATTTTTACATGTTACTACAAGTGTTGGATTTCCCATAGAATCAATGTATAAACTTGCATCTGAAATTTCAAAATCAACAGTTGTAGATAATGTTCTAAACATTTCTCTTGAAAAGCTATAGAATAAACCTGAAACAACTATTACAGTAATTATAAGTAATATTGCAGCCATTATATTTGAAATACCATATATTTTATTCTTCATTTCTATTTTAGCTAATTTAAGAAAATATTTAAGCACCTCTAGAAAAAATTTTCATTATTTAAAAAGAAAAGTAAGATAAGTTTAAAAGGATAAAATACTTAAAATAATTTAGAAAAATGCTGGAGAAAAAGACTCTTGATAAAAAATTAATAATTATTATAGGATTGCTTATTAGAATTTTATTAGCTCCATTTTTTGGACATCCATGGGATACTTATGTATGGATACAAACAGGCAAAATATTTCTTCAAAATATTAATGTTTATGAAATATCCTTTTTAGTAAATCGTTATCCATGGGGTTTCTATTCTTATCCTCCAATTTGGATGTATTGGTGTAGTTTTTCGCAATTAATGAATGAAATATTTTTTAAAAATTTACATTTTCAAGCATTTATTTTAAAAATTCCAATGATTATTAGTGATACATTAATAGCTTTAATAATATATAAATGGATAATTTTATACAATAATGAAAAAAATGCTAAAAAAGGTTTGCTTATATGGTATTTAAATCCAATATCAATTTTTATAACGTCTATTTGGGGAATGTTTGATTCATTAACTATTCTATTTAGTTTTTCATCAGCATATTATTTATCAAAAAAAGATTATACTAAAGCTTCTTTCCTTTTAGGAATAGGAACTGCTATTAAGATTTTTCCAGCATTCTTTCTTCCAATACTTTTATTATTTGCATATTATAAAGATAAATTAAAAATTGGAAAAATAATTAAGAAAATAATTTTACCATTTTCTTTCATTCCAATAATTTCTTCTATTCCATTTTTAAGTAATCCTTATGTTTACATTAAAGCTATGAGTATACATTTTTCACAAGTTGGACAATTTACTTATTGGGCTTTATTAGGTAGAATAATAAATCCATCATATTTTTCAATATTTGCTCCAATTATTACAATCATAGTAATATTATATGCATTTAGAAAAAATTATAAAGAAGGAATAGAATTGGATAAAATTATTAATAAGCTTTATATAATAACTTTATTAGCTTTCTTCATAACTTCTCCTAAAGTTAATGTTCACTATATGCTATGGATTTTACCACATTTAATATGGATATATCATATTGAAAAGAAAAGAGAATATAGAAATCTTTTAGTAGGAATCAATATTATAAGCATTATTTTCCTTATATTTACAATTTTTGTAAATAATTTCTATAATCTAGATTTTTTGGGTGTAATATACGAGCCTGAAACAATATATTTGCAATTAATTGGTGCTGGAGGAGCTATTTCAATTATTTTAATTGATTATATCATAGCAAGTACATTAATGAAATTATTAGGCTATGTGTATGTTTTTTCAAATCGTATAGATAAGCAAATATTCATATCAATTTTAATTATTTTCATAATATTCTTCTATTTTTTACCTACTTCAAGTGGTTTAACATTACCAAAATCTAATATTAGAATAGCAATAGTTGAGGGTTTGGATTCTATATTTAAATATGATAAAGAAGATTTAAATACAGAAGAACTTATTAAAAATTATGATATAACACATTTGGTATTACCATTCAGTCCAGATTTTATAAATATTTATAATGAATATTATTCAAATTCATCATTAGAAGATTTCTTAAGATTTAAAGTAAATTCTTATAATTGGACATATTCAAAATTAAAAGACATTGTTAATATTTTACATAAAAATAATATAAAAGTTTTACTTGGAATATATTTAAAAGCTAAAGTAAAAAGTGTTTATTTAGGAATATATGGATTTGAAGCTACTTGGGTAACTTTAAGACATAATGAAATTTTAGGAAAAAATTATTATTTATTATTTGATAAAAAACTTGAGAAAGATGAAGAATATGGAATATATGGAAATGAAACTTATGCAGATTATTTTACAAAAAAATTATTGAAAGTTTTAAAAGATTTTGATTTTGATGGTGTTTATTTCATGGATTATCCATATGAAGAAGAGGAAATAATAAATGGAGAAATAAAAATTAAAAATGTAATAACATTACTTAAATCATCTTATCATATTTTAAAGAATAATAATAAAGATGTTTTTATAGAAGATTTTAGTGATTATGTTTTTTATGAAGAATTAGAAGAATTTTTCAAATATTCTGATATGGTTGTATTAAGAATATCTCCATGGATAGATACAGTATATTATTTTAAAGTTAATTCAACGATAGATATATGCATGGATTATTTAAATACTACCGTCGCACGTTTACCACCAAATCTTAGGAAGAAAATACTGATTGGTTTTTATCTTCATGATTTTGCTGCAGGATGGTTTGCACCAGCAACAGTTGTGCAAATGGAATTACAATCATGTTATAATATATTAAAAGAGAGAAAATTGGAAATTAATGGATATTCCATTTATTATATAAGCAAGTACATGCCATATAAAATATTCATTAAATAAAAATTTATTTTATAGTTATACGGCGTGTCCAATTATTATTTATTGCTTTATTGTTTTAATCTATTTTTATACATTAATATGTAAAATTTTATAAAAATCTTTAAAAAAGTATAAAAGGATTGTTTTGAAGATTGATGAAGAAGATATGGAATATCTTAAAAAAGAAGTTAAGAGTATGAGCAACTTCCAGAAAGAGAGGCTAACTATGGTAGGAAGTTGGACACGTCCTAGTTATCCTTCTCCATTTTGATACATAAGGATAAATTGTATTAGAAATAACCCTTCCACTTCCTAAAAATGTTCCATTATATTTTCCAATAATGAATTTTGATGGAATTTCACTTTTAATTTTTATAGGTTCTCCTTTCATCCATTTTTCAGCTTCTTCTCTATTTAATTCAATGAAATTCTTCTTTATTTTATTTCCAATTAATTGAGTACCTTCAATTGATAAAACCCAATCTGTACCTATTCTTTTTGCAATATATATCCCTATTGATTCTGCTTTTTTCATTTTTTCAAAAAATTCATAAGTTTCAATTGTAGTTAATCTAATTTTATTTTTCCCACTCCATAATAAAACATAACCATTAAAATCTTCTTCTATTCCATAATATTTTTCTAAATATTCACAAAATTGTTTTAACTCTAAACGATCCAATTTTTTAATCATTTTTTTTCACTATTTTTGCTATAAAAAAGCCTTCACTATCATTATAATGAGGATATATACGTATGCATTTTGAAATATCTTTATCATATTCTTCATTTTTCCATTTTGTTATACCTTTTTCATATTTTACATTTTTAATTTTTATTTCTTCTAAGTATGCATTATTTCTTAATTTTAGTAAATTATTTATACACCTTTCATTTTCTTCAGGACATATGCTACATGTAGAATAAACAAGTATTCCTCCTTCTTTTAAACAATCAAAACCGGATAATAAAAGTTGTGTTTGATATTTTGATAATCTTTCAATTGTTTTAATATTCCATTTTTTTGCTACTTTCCAAGATTTTCTTATTATTCCTGTTGAACTACATGGAGCATCAACTAAAACTTTATCAAAAATATTCTTAAAAAATTTGAAAAAGAATCTACCATCTCTCATTGAAATTATAACATTTATTGCAAAGCATTTTTGAATATTTGAAGATAAAGCTTTTATTCTTTTTATATTTATATCATTAGCAACAATTATACCTTTATTTTGCATTTTTTGAGAAATTTGTGTTGTTTTACTCCCAGGTGCTGCACATAAATCAAGAATTAATTCTCCCGGCTTTGGATCTAATATTTCAACAGGTAGCATGGACATTGCTCCTTGAATATAATAATATCCTAAAGAATGTTCAAGAGTTTGACCAATATCTTCTGTAGAATAATTAATCCAAAAACCATAATCAACCCAAGGAATATTTTCAATTTTCCAACCTTTTTCAATTAATATATTTTTTAAAGAATCGCATGAAATTTTTAATGTATTTACTCTAATGCTTTCTTTAAGAGGTTTCATAGAATTTTCTAAAAAAATCTCTAATTCATTTCCAAGTAATTCTTTTAAATATTCTAAAAAATTTTCATTAAACATATCATATGACATTTTTTAATAAAATTAGGAAGAACTATAAAAAAAGTTTTTAAATATAAAAAGCCCCGACCGGGATTTGAACCCGGGACCCTCGGCTTTCTTAAAAACATACGAGGCCGATGCTCCACCAGCTGAGCTATCGGGGCATTTACTAAGAAGAAAAATAAAGTAAAATAAATATTTTATAAAAATTTAAAGTAGAAAAGAGATTAAATATATCGAATTTTAATAAATTATTGGAGATTAAAAGATATGCACAAAGTTTTTATAGTTATTCCAACTTATTGTGAAGCCGAAAATATTAAAAGATTAATACCAGAAATAGAAGATACTTTTGAAAAAAACAATATTAAAGGAGCAATTCTTATAGTTGATGATAATAGCCCTGATGGAACAATAGATTTAATTAATTCTTTTTCTAAAAAGTATGGAAATATATATTTATTATTAAGACCAAGAAAAATGGGTTTAGGATCAGCTTATAGAGATGGATTTAATTATATTTTAAAAAATTTTAAAACTGAATATATTGCTGAAATGGATGCTGATGGTTCTCATCCACCAATTTTTTTACCAAAAATGATTTATAGATTAGAAAAAGAAAATGCAGATGTTGTAATAGCTTCAAGGTATATTAAAGGAGGGAAAATTTATGGTTGGAATTTAAGAAGGAAAATAACTAGCATTGGAGCAAATTTATTAGCTAGGATTTTTACAAGAATAAAAATTAAAGATTTTACATCAGGATATAGAATATATAAAATTAATGTTCTTAAAAAAATAAATTTTTCAAAAGCTAGTAGTAGTTTTGCTTTTCAAATTGAAATGGTATTTAATTGTGTAAAAAATGGATTTAAGATTATCGAAGTACCATTCACATTTATTGATAGAAAAATAGGAAAATCTAAACTTAAAATGAATGAATATATTTATTTCATTCTTACTTTATTTAAAATTCTTTTTAAAATTGGGTGAATGAAAATGGTTAAAATTTCTGAAATTGGAGAAAAAGAAATAGTTAAATATATTCTTTCAAAAATTTCAGCACCTGAAACATCTTTAATAGGAATAGGAGATGATGCAATAGATTTTATTGAAAAAAAAGAAAGAATCGTTTTAAGTGTTGATATGCTTGTTTTTTCAACAGATGTTCCAAGAGGAATGAGTTTAAAACAAGCAGGATGGAAAGCTATAACATCAACTACAAGTGATCTTGCATCAAAAGGAGCAAAACCATTATATTTCATGACTTCTCTTGGATTACCACGTTCATTAAAATTTGAAGAATTTAAAGAATTATGGAAAGGAATGAATGAAGCTGCAAAATTTTATAATGGAAAAATAATTGCTGGAGATACTAATGAAGCAAAAGAAATTATAATCGATGTTATTGGAATAGGGATTGCTAAAAAAATATTATCAAGAAAAGGTGCAAAAGAAGGAGATATAATTGCTGTTACAGGATTATTTGGAAAAAGTTCATCAGGATTAAGAATATTAATTGAAGGAATAAGGAAAAAAGGATTTAAAGAACTTATCAATTCTGCATTAAATCCTCGTGCAAAAATAATTGAGGGGCAAATTCTTGCAAATTCAGGATATGCTTCAGCTTGTATAGATTCGAGTGATGGATTAGCTTTATCATTATATGAAATAGCAGAAGCAAGTAAAGTTGGAATATATATAACTCATCCACCAATAGATAAATTAGTTGAAAAATTTTCTAGAAAATACAATTTCTCTTTATTCGATTTAGTTTTTTATGGAGGAGAAGAATATGAACTTATTGCAACAATTAAACCTGAAGGATGGAAATATGTAAAAAAATTATTTGAAAAAAATAATAAAAAAATAATAAAAATAGGCAATGTAGTAAATCGTAATGAAGGAATTTCTGTTTATTGGGAAAATAAAAGGAGGATTCTTGAAAAAAAAGGATGGATTCATTTTAAATAATTTTAAATTTTCCCTATAGCTATTAAAGCATTTTTTATAATTTCTTCTTGTTCTTTTGTAACAGGTAATACAGGCCTCCTTGGATATCCACCTGGCTTACCAATTAAATTTAAAGCAGCCATTATTGGTGCAGGATATGTTGCAGTAAGAAAAGCCTTTTTTAATATGTATAATTTATTTTGTATTTCTTTTGCTTTTTCAAAATTCCCTTTTTGAAATTCTTCATAAAGTTTAGTTACCATATCAGGCACAATGTTTCCAACAGCATTTACCATTCCTTTTCCTCCTACCATTAATGATGCAAACATTAACTCATCTACTCCCATAATAAGTGATATTTTATTCCCTACTCTTTGAACATATTCTTCAAATTGAATTAAATTTGCACTACTATCTTTTAAAGCAATAATATTATCTGTTTCTAATACAAGTTTTTCAAGTATTTCTGGAGTTATATTTATGCCAGCTCTTGGAGGATTATTATAAAGTATTATAGGGATTTCTGCATTTTCAGCAATATTTTTAAAATGCTCAAACAATTCTTTATCATTAACTTTTATGTAATATGGTGTAAGAACAACTGCAGCATCAGCTCCTATATCTTTTGCATATTTAATTACTTGCATTGTTTCTTTAGCAAATATTCCTCCAGTACATAAATAAACAGGAACTCTATCATTTGCTTGATCTATAACTATTTCACCAACTTTCTTCCTTTCTTCAGGATACATTAAATAAAAAGCCCCAACAGTTCCAGATGCAAATATAGCATGAGCTCCCCCTTCTATTACATAATCAACCATTTCTCTAAGTGCATTTTCATCTATTTCTTCATTCTTTTTAAAAGGGGTTACTAAAGCTGGAATATTCCCTTTTACTTCAATTTTCTTCATTCATATCACCATTTAAAAATATTGAATATTTTAAAAATAAAAGAATTATAAAAACTTATATTAAAAATATCTATTTTTTAAAAAATAATTCAAAAATGGACCGGCCGGGATTTGAACCCGGGAACCTCTCCGACGCCAGCGGAGCGATCTTCCAGGCTGATCTACCGGCCCATTAATATTAGTTTTTAAAAAAGTTTAATATAACTTTTTAAAAATAATTAAATAAAAAATATTTTTTCCATTATTTTAAATTGAAAATCTTTATAAAGCTATTAAAGTTTAAATAAAATAGTATGAAAACCATAGCTAAAATAGAAGAACCGCTACATGGTTATTCTCAAGAAATTGCTATAATTCCTATAGATAATCTTAAAGTTATAGAAATACAAAGAGCACCTTCAAAATTTCATATTAAAAGACTTAGCGAATCTATTAGAAAAATAGGTTTTGTAATTCCTTTAGTTGTTGTAAAAAGAGGGAATGAGAATATAATAATCGATGGGCAGCATAGATTTCTTGCTGCAAAAGAACTTGGAATAAAACAATTGCCTGCAATTATAATTCCTGAAAAATATGCACATGAATTAATGGAATTAAATATTGAAAAACAAATGTCTCTTAGAGAAAAAGCATATGTTGCTTTAAATGTTTATAGAATGTATTTAAAAGAAAAACCTGAAATAAATGAAGATGATGGGCAAATAATGGATTCCATTGAATTCGCTTATTATGTTACTTTAGGAATTGCTTATGAAAAAGCACCAAAGCTTTTTGGTTCAGCCTATGAATCTATTTTAAAGAAAGTTGATTTCTTTCTTTCAAAACCATTAAAAAATGCTATAAAAGAAAGAGAAGAAAGAGCAGAAATTTTAATAGAAACAGATAATATAGCAAGAGAAGCAATAGAAAAAGTTAGAGAAATTGGAATAGACCATCCATTTTTATATAAAGAAGTAGTATCTTTTTGTACACCAGTAAAAAGGAAAAGGAAAGTTGAACAAAGTTTTAATGAATTATTTAATACTTTAAAAGATAATCTAAAAAGCTTAATATCAAATCCTCATAAAATAAGGGAACATAAATTTTCTACTATGATTGAAGTATAAAAAAATCATTTAGCTTTTAAGTATTTCGTTACTATTGCAAAAAATTTACCACCAACATGATGCAATACACTTGCTTCTTTAGCTAAAATATTATCTTTAAATAAATTCTCTTCAACATATGCTTTTAATATTTCAGCAATATACAATATTTGTTCATTTATTATTATTCTATTTCTAACTTTACATTCTAAATTCCCTATGCATTCATTTATTATTGGTGGTTTAACTTTCTTAGATTCTGTGAATGATAATTCTAATAGTTTAGCTTTATCTAATTTACTTCCACTCTTAGTCCCAGCTAACCATACTTTATCTAATAGATTTATCGATGGAATATTAACAGTAAATTCTCCAATTTCATCTATTAATTTGTGCGTATATCCTTTAGACCATAGAGATATTGCTATTAATGGAGGATCATCACTTATAGGAGTAATCCAAGAGCATGCCATGATGTTTATTTTACCATCTTTCCCAATAGAGCATATCATTACAACTGGACGTGGATGAAGAAGCTTATAAGATTCATTAAGATTAACCTCAATTTTCATAAATTATGATATTTCACAATATAATAAAAACTTAATCTTTTAATTTCTATTAAATATCTTAAATTTTTATAAGAAAAAGTTTTGAAAATATTAAAATTTATGCCATTTATACTTTCTTAATGTTTTAGTTTCTCCAAAACCACAAGCAGCACATCTTCTTTTAGAAACATGAAAAGCTACTCTACCACATCTTCTACATCTTACATGTACTTTTTTATTTCTTTTACCAAAAGAAGGAGTACCTTTCACCATTTCTTATAACCCATTTTATTTTTTTATTAAAAGTGGAGATATCATTATTATATTATCTCCTCTTATAACTATTGAGCCTAGCTTATTAGTATTTTCATCATCTATTATTTCTTCAGCATCTTCAAGAACAAGATTCATATGTTGATCATATCCTTGAAGGAATCCTCTAAGAGTTTTTCCATTCCTAAGTTTTACTAAAACTTTTTCACCTAAACTTTTTGAAAGAACTTTAAGAGATATATCTATAGACAATCTTTCCACCCAGCCATTGTTTTTCTAATAAAATAGTACAATAATAAAAATATATCTTTTAATATAGGCTTTATATACTATTAAAGAGAAGAAATGAATATTTATTATAGAAAATTAACAGGAATGAGTAAAAGAGATTTTATTAAATTATACATAAATAAATTATCTAAAATTATTGAAGAAAAAATATTAATCGAAAGTAAAATAAATATATACATAATAAATTATGAAAAAATTAATTTTTATTATTTTCAAAATAAAGCATTGCTTTTTTTACATAATTCTAAATTTTTTCCAGCATTATCTTTAAAAATTAATTCAGAAATATTTTCTAAATTACCAAGTGTTTTTATTGATAAAGGAGCTATTCCACATATATGCAATGGAGCAGATATTATGAGGCCTGGAATAGTTAAATTTAATGGTAATTTTTCAATAGGAGATATTGTTTTAATTAAAGATATAGATTATTCTAAAATTATAGCTATTGGAGAAGCTTTAAAAGAATCTTATTTATGTATTGAAGAGAAAAAGGGAAAAATTATAAAAAATATTCATTATATAGGAGACAATATTTGGAAAATATTACCTGAAATAGAAGGCTTTATTAATAGATTTGATTAATATATAATTTAGAAAAAATGGCAAAAAGAAATAATAATGAAGAAAAAATTTGGAAAGAAATAGAAGAAGCAATAAAAGAAGTTTCAGAAAAAGAAGAAATAAAAGAAGAAGAGGAAGAAATAAAAATAATTTTACCTGAGCCTGAAATTAAAAAAGAAGAAAAAATTGAGAAAAAAGAAGCAAGACTTTATTATATGATATATAATGAAGATATTTCATTAGATCCTTTAATAGAAATTTTGAAAAATGGTGGATTTATAATTATAGATGTCCCTCAAAAGATAGATATTGAGAATTTTAAAATTTTCTTATTAAGATTAAAAGATAGTATTGATGAAATTGGTGGAGATATTGGATGGATAGAAAATAAAAAAATAATACTTTTATCACCAAGTACAATTATTAAATTATGATAAACAAATACTATCTAAATTTTTAGGAGTATATATTCTAGCTGGAATAATTTTATTAGCTGCTTTTGCAATACTTTCTATAGCTTCAGGTTCTCCATGTAAAATTATTAAATTTTTAGGTTTAGGAGATACCTTTTTTAAATAATCTAGTAATTGTTGTCTACTTGAATGCCCTGAAAAACCATCAACTTTATCTATTTTCATTTTTACATGAATAACTTTTGTTTTACCATTTTCATTCATTAATGAAACATCCCTAATACCTTTTAAAAGTTTCCTACCCAACGTTCCTTCCACTTGATAACTTACAAATATTAAAAAGTTCTTTTCATCTTCAGAAAGTTCTCTAAAGTAATTCAATACTGGCCCTCCTTCTAACATTCCAGAAGTAGACAATATTATACATGGACTTTTAGAATTTATTACTTCTTCTCTTTGAGAATTATTTAATACAGTTGTTACATATTCTGAAGAAAATGGATTTAATCCTTCATCAAGTAAAGGTCTTAAATCATTTGATAAATATTGTGAATATGCTGTATGGATTGCAGTAGCTTCATTTATAAGACCATCTACGAATATAGGCACTTCAGGAATAAGATTATTTTTGATTAAATTGTCTAATACTAAAAGAATTTCTTGTGCTCTTCCTACTGCTGGAACAGGTATTAAAGCTTTACCTCCTTGTTCAATAGTTTGCTTAACATAGCTTGCTAAGAGTTTCTCACTATCTTCTCTTGTAAATGGAACAAAAGTATTCCCATAAGTACTTTCTATGATAAGAGTTTCCAATTTTGGAAATTTATAAGTGCTAGCATCTAATAAACGAGTTTTCTCAAATTTAAAATCACTTGTATAAATAATATTATGAAAACCTTCTCCAATATGTAAATGAATTATGGCAGATCCTAATATATGACCAGCATTATACATTGTTAATCTAATATCTGGAGTGATGTTTGTTACAGTTTTATACTTTAAAGGGATTGTATGTAAAAGCATTTTCCTAATTTCTTTTTCAGTATAAGGTGGTTGAACCCCTTCTTTTTCAGCTACATTTATAAAATCGCTTTGAAGCATTGCCATTAATGGAAGAGTAGGCTCTGAGCAAAAAACAGGGACATTAATATCATACTTGAATAAATATGGAACAAGTGCTGAATGGTCCAAATGAGCATGAGAAATAATTATTGCATCTAATTGAAATATTTTTTCAGCTATTGCATCAAATCTTGGGAATTGATTTATTAAAGAATTTGCTCCAGGATCTATTCCACAATCTATTAAAACTTTACTTTCTTTTGTTTCAACTAATATTGCTGATCTACCAACTTGTTGTCCTGACCCTAATATTGTTATACTTAAATCTTCAATATTCAATAAAATGGGTCTAAAAATTCTTTCACCAATATTCCTTAAAACATCTTTTCTTTCAATCGTTGATCCATACATAAAGCCTCTTATTTGCTCAAGAGTTTTTGAATGCATTAATGGAGACTTTATTATTCTTGGTTTCCATAAAGTTAATTTTGTTAAATCATCAAAAATATTTTTATAATTATTCAATATTTCATCTGGATTGTATGCTTCAATAATAATTTCTCCTAATAATTCATCAAGATAAATATTCTTTATTTTATCAATTGGAATTTTCTCTTTAATTATACTTTCAACTTTCTCTTTAGGTAATCTAATAGAAGGGTCTGATCTTATTACAACTCTTTTCTTTATAAGACTTACTAAATCTCTAGCAATTTGATCTTGTTCATAGAATATTTTAGGATTTTTTGTATATATTGCTAATTTTGTTCCTTCATATTCAATCCTAGTTATAGCTACTTCTTTAGGAGCAATTGTTGTAAAATATTTTACTATATCATTTCTTATTGTTTCCATTTTTTTAACTATCTCTTATTTTTTATATGTTTTCTATTTTTATTTAACCAAAAAATGGTTTAATGTATTTTTCTTTTTCTTTAGGAGATAATTCTGTATATCCTTTTGTTTTAGAAATATATGCTAAATCTATGCTATCTCCAGTACCTATATCTCTTTTTATAGCTGATGCTACTGCTTTTGCAGAAAGCATTAAAGCTTCTTCTAAAGTTAAATCTTTTCTATACTCTGCTTCAATAATTCCATATGCAATTGGAGAACCTGAGCCTGTTGATACTATATTTTCTTCTGTTAAAGAGCCTGTAAAATCAATAGTATAAAGATGAGCACCTGTAGAATCTATTCCTCCAATTATTACTTGTGCAAGCAATGGGAATGCTCTTTCTCTAAAGAAAAGATTAGCTGCTAATCTAGAAATTGAAATAATATCCATTGGTTTTCCATGAGTTATTTGATAATAATTTATATTTGCTTTAAGAATATTTATTAAAATTTGAGCATCAGCAACTCTTCCTGCAATAGTTATAGCTGCATTATCTGAAAGTGGAAATAATTTTTTCCCTTTTCTATGTGCTACAAAATATCCTGCAGTAACTCGAGTATCTGTAGCAAATACTACAGCATCTTTGATAGATAATCCAACAGTTGTTGTTCCAGTTTTTCTTATATTTTCAATTGAAGTATTAATATGTTTGATATTCATTGAATATCTCCAAATTTTTTATATTCTATAATAATTTACTACTTTTAAAAAATTTTATAAAAAGAAAAGCTTAAGCTTAAATAAAAAGTTTTATTTTAAAATTTATTAAAATTGAAAAATATTCTGTATCTTAAGTTTCAATTTCAGATTTTAGATATTCTTCAATAAAAGATATTTTTTCAATTTCTGGCATGTGATTATAAATTATTCTTGAAACAAGTTTTTTAGCAATTTGTAATGTTGGAAGTAAAAAAGCTTCTTTAGGTATTTTTATTATAACTTCTTTTTCTAATAATTCTATAGAGAATTTATTGACTTCCACTTCTTTTATTCTATCATGTAAAAGATATTTGATTTTTTCAATTGGGTCTATTATAATTTTCCTAATTTTACATTCATATATTAAAGATTTGCCTGCAAGAGGGGGATTAAAATCAACTTGTACTCTTCCAGAACTTATTGAACGAATAACACCTTCTTTTCCATCTATAGAAACTTTAGCTCCAATAGTTGGAGTTACTTCACTTGATCTAAATCTTCTTAAAGGAATTACTTTTATTTTATTTGGATCTCTTGGACCGAATGCATTTTCAGGTGGAATTTCAATAGTAATTTCTGAATTTTCTTCTAATCCTATTAATTTTTCTTCAACACTTTTTAAAATCCAACCATCACCTATGATAATTAATCTAGGTTCATAAATTATAGATGGATTGTATAAACCAGCTTTTTTTGCTTCTTCTTCAATAGTTGTTTCAAATACTTCATTAGTTTCTTTTATGCGAGCTGTATAATCTAGTAATATAAAACTCCCTTTTTCTATGGGCATATAATCACCATATTTTTAAATAATTTTATAAAAATAAAAGAACTTAAATATATCTTTTTTAAAAAAATTCAATAAACTATTTTAAATCCTTTATATTCACCTTTATATTCTTCCCATATAGTTTCAACTTTTTCTACAATTGCTTCAGGAGGCCCTTTTTTACACCATTCAATCATTTTTTCAATATTTTCTTTATTTCCTTCAAAAATAGCTTCAACTCTTCCATCTGGTAAATTTCTAACCCATCCAGATAATTGTAATTTATCAGCCATTTTTTTAGTATTCCATCTAAAAAACACTCCTTGCACTAACCCTGAAATAAAAACATGCACTCTTGCTTTCTCCATCTCCATTTCATTTTAAAAATTTTTAGATAAGAAATATATTAATTTGATGAAATATATGCAATTAAAAGAATGGGATATAATTATTATTGGAGCTGGACCAGCAGGATTAATATCAGCTATTCATTCTTCAAAAAATAATTGTAAAGTATTATTATTAGAAGAACATAATATTATTGGAAAACCAGAAAAATGTGCTGGATTATTAAGCATTTCTGGATTAAGAAAAATAAATATTCCAATTGAAAATTTTTATATTCAAAATTTTATTAATGGAGCAATTATTAAATCTCCTAAAAATAATATTATTGAAATAAATCCTAAAAGAAAAGTTGCAATAGTAGTTAATAGAAGATTATTTGATCAATTTTTAGCATCTTTAGCAATAAAAAAAGGAGCATGTATTGAATTAGGTATAAAAGCTTTAAAAATTTTAAATAATAAAGAAAATGTAAGAATTTTTTCTTCTAATAAAAAAGAATATTCATCTAAAATAGTAATTAATGCTATGGGAAAAAATTCTATGCAATTAGGATATAAAGCTGGAAGAAATATAGAAAAATGGCTACCAGCAATTCAAGCAATAATTGCAAATCATTCATTTCAAAAAGATTATGCATATGTATTTTTTAAAGATTATATAAAAGGATTTTTTGGATATTTTATACCTATAAATGAAGAAATTGGAAAAATTGGTTTAGCTACAAAATATTTCCCATTAAAAGCATTCAATAAATTTATTAAAGAAGAATTTCCAAAATCTAAAATAATAGGTATATCTTTTTCTTCTATTTATACTGGCAAACCAATTAAACCAGCATATAAAAATAGAATGCTATTTGTTGGAGATGCTGCTGGACATGTAAAAGCAACAACTGGTGGAGGAATAATATTTGGTGGATTAGGAGCAATTTTTGCAGGAAAAATTGCAAATAAAATATGCAATTTAGAAAAAAAAGATGAAAAAGAAATTTTTAAAGATTATGAAAAAATATTAGAGAAAAAAATTTATCCAGAACTTGAAACAATGGCATTTTTAAGAAATTTTTTAAACAATGTCCCAATTCCATTACTTGAAAAAATTTTTAAAATAATAAAAGAAAGTGGATTAGAAAAAGATATAGAAAATCTTGGAGATATGGATTTCCAAAAAAGAACAATTATTAATATAATTAAAAAGGATATTTTAAAAAATGGAATAAATATTTTTTATAATTTTATAAAAACATTTTTTTAAAAAAGATAACTATATATAGTAGCTTTTTTGATAAAAAAAGCAATGAGTAAAACAATTTTACCAATTTGCAATTGGTGTCATAAACCAATTATTCCAAAAGAGAAAAGTGTTAATTTTCCTTGTCCAAATTGCGGAAAAGTAATAATTTGGAGATGTGGGAAATGTAGAAAAATGGGTCAGCCATATGTATGTCCTGCATGTGGTTTTAAAGGACCATAAAAGGTGAGAATATGGCAAAAGTATTAGCAACATATAGAATTTTTCCAAATAGTGATGAAGTAGATTTAAAAAAATTATTAAATTCAATAAATGAAAAATTACCAGAAAATTTTAAAATTTATGCATATAAAGAAGAACCAATAGCTTTTGGATTAAAAGCATTAATAATACAATTTTTAATGCCTGATGAAGCTGGATATTCAAGAAAAATTGAAGAATTTTTAGAGGGATTTGAGGAAATTTCAGAAGTAACTGTTATAAATGTTCAAAGGTTTCATGAATAAAACTTAATAACAGCCAAGTATATAATTATTATATAGAAATGTTAAAGAGTAATAAAGAACTTAGATTAAGAGTAGCTGAGGCAAGACGAAGAGATGTTGGTTATGGAATTGCACGTATAGATAGAGAAGTAGGTGCAAGCATAGGGCTTTCAACAGGAGATATTATAGAAATTCAAGGTAAAAAAATTGCAGCTGCAACTTTATGGTTAGGATATTCTGATGAAAAAGAGAAAGATATTATTAGAATAGATGGGTATATAAGAAGCAATGCTGGAGTATCACTAAACGAATATGTTATTGTTAGAAAAGCTGATGTAAAAGAAGCAATTTCAGTAACTTTAGCACCAGTTAATACATCTATAAAAACTGATGAAAATTTAACAAGAATAATAAAAAGTAGATTAATAGACTATCCAGTAATTCAAAAGAATGTTATTCCTGTACTATTCTTTGGAAATTTATTTACTTTTGCAGTATTACAAACAAAACCTTCAGGAGTAGTTAAAATCACACCTAAAACAAATATTATAATACAAAGTAGAGTTTTACAAGAGAAGGCTCTTAAAGCAAGTGTAACATATGAAGATATAGGTGGCCTTAAAGAAGAAATTCAAAGAATTAGAGAAATGATAGAACTTCCATTAAAATTTCCAGAAATATTCCAAAAATTGGGTGTAGAACCTCCAAAAGGAGTATTATTATATGGCCCTCCAGGATGTGGAAAAACACTTTTAGCAAAAGCAGTTGCAAATGAAAGTGATGCAAACTTTATACTTGTAAATGGTCCAGAAATAATGAGTAAGTATTATGGAGAAACTGAAGCAAGATTTAGAGAAATATTTAAGAGAGCTGAAGAAAATGCTCCTAGTATAATTTTCATAGATGAAATAGATGCAATTGCTCCAAAAAGAGGGGAAGTAACAGGAGAAGTAGAGAAAAGGGTTGTTGCACAATTGCTTGCTTTAATGGATGGGCTTGAAAGTAGAGGTCAAGTTATTGTTATAGGTGCTACGAATAGAATAGAAGCAATAGATCCTGCTCTTAGAAGACCAGGAAGATTTGATAGAGAAATTGAAATAGGGATACCTAGTAAAAATGATAGGAAAGAAATACTTCAAATACATACTCGCGGAATGCCACTTTCATCCGATGTAAATCTAGATATGTTAGCTGAAATTACTAAAGGATATACTGGAGCAGATTTAGCTGCACTTTGTAGAGAAGCTGCTATGAAATGTATTAGAAGAGTTTTACCTAGTATAGATTATTCTGAAGAAAATATTTCACCTGAATTATTGGAAAGTTTGGAAGTAACAATGAAAGATTTTCTTGATGCTTATAAAGAAATAACTCCTACTGCAATGAGAGAAGTTGAAGTTGAGGTATCTAGTGTTAAATGGGAAGATATTGGTGGTCTTGAAGAAGTAAAGCAAAAATTGATAGAAGCAATCGAATGGCCTTTAAAATATCCTGAAAAATTTTCTAGAATGGGAATTTCTCCTCCAAAAGGAGTATTATTATATGGCCCTCCAGGATGTGGAAAAACACTTTTAGCAAAAGCAGTTGCAAATGAAAGTGATGCAAACTTTATACTTGTAAATGGTCCAGAAATATTTAGTAAATGGGTTGGAGAATCTGAAAAAGCAATAAGAGAAATATTTAGAAAAGCTAGAATGGCTGCACCTTCAATAGTATTCTTTGATGAAATAGAAGCAATTGCTATGAGAAAAGAATTGCTTGGAGATGATTCAGGAGTATCTTATAGAGTAATAAGTCAATTAGTAACAGAAATAGATGGAGTTAAGAAGCTTTCAGATGTAATTGTTATAGGTGCAACAAATAGACCAGATTTAATAGATCCAGCAATGCTTAGACCAGGAAGATTGGATTGGCTTGTATATGTTCCTCCACCAGATGAAAAAGCAAGATTACAAATATTAAGAATATATACAAAGAAAATGCCATTATCCCCTGATGTTTCACTTGAATATTTAGCAAAAATTACGGAAGGATATAGTGGAGCAGATTTAGAAAATTTATGTAGAGAAGCTGCTTTACAAGCAATGAGAAGGGATATAAATTCTGAAATTGTTACTTTTAATGATTTTGAAAATGCATTAAAAACAATTAAGCCAAGCATATCTCCTTCAATGATTAAAGAATATGAAAGAATAAAAGAGAAAATAAGGATAAGCGAAAAACCATCTCCAATAATAGGATGAAATAATGTTATACAATAATTCTCTTTTAATTACAATATATGAAACTATAAATAAAATGGGTGGAAAAGTATTAACATCAACATTATTGGAAGAATTGAAAAGAAAAGGCTTAGATATTACATTGAAAGACATTTATGCAATATTATTAAAGCTAGAAATAAATGGGAAAATAAGAGTAACATCTTTAGATAAAGATAAAAAAATGATTGAAGTGATAGCTACTTAATCCACATATCCAAGCTTGTTTTACCTTTGCTTTTTAATAATGCTTCTTTTAATTTATTCAATGCATTTTGTACTCTTTCAATAGAAAAATCATGTTCATCGCATAAAAATTTTATTATTCCATCATAATTTGGCTCTTTCCATTCTAAATTGTAATTATCTGTAACTTTTGGATTTAAGAAAATATCTCTAATAATAGCTGGATCAATCGATAAAGAAGCTTTTTGAATTTCTAAAACTTTCTCTATAGAACCATATTGTTTTATTAATTTTAAAGCTTTTTTTGGTCCAATTCCATATATTCCTTCTGCATAATCTGTTCCAACAAGTATTCCAATATCAATAAGTTCTTTTCTACTAATTTTTAATAAATTTAACATTTTATCAAGATATATTATTTCAGGCTTAACTTCAACATATTCCTTCCTTCCTGGTAAACGTCTTTTACCAACTATTGAAAGGTTTCTAATAAGCCTAGGAGAACCAAATAAAAGAGAATCCATATCTTGAGAAGCAGAAGCATAAACATCTCCTTTTAAAGCAAGATAAGCAGCTTGAGCTTCACCTTCAGAAGGTGCTTGAATGCATGGATTTCCCATTAATTCAATTAATTTTTTAGCACTATTTACTATTTCTTCATTTAATTGTGCAGATCTTATAGCATATTTCTTTGCTTCTTCTATCTCTCCTTTTTCTAAATATTCTTTATAAAGAGCTTCAGCTTCCTTTCTAATTTCTTCTCTTTCTTCAATTGTAATTCTTTTAAGTTCAGGAGGTCTCCCATCAAAAACAAATACAGGCTTAATCCCTTTTTCAATAAAATTTATTGTTCTAAAAAATAATCCGCTTAAATGACTTGTAATCCTACCTTTTGAATCCATTAAAGGTTTTCCATCTTGACCTCTAATAATAGAAAGAAATTGATAAAGCATATTATATGCATCAAAAGCAATAGCTTTACCATTAAGATTTTCCAATTCAATAATAGTTATTGCTTCTGAAGGAATTATTTCTCTTATTTTTACACCCATATGGAATCTATTATAAATAAATAAAGACTAAAATATTAATTTATGTTAAAATGGGCGTGTCCAATTATTTAATTTTTCATAAAATTTTATTATAAAGATTTTTACTTCATAATTTTTAAAAATATTTTTAAAATATCTCCATATAAAATATTAATAATATAAACCAATAAATATAAAAACAATTAATGGAATACTTGGAGTAACCCATATATTTTTATTTTCAATAAATTCTATTTCATTTTTTAATAAAGAAAAAACAAACTTCTTTTTCAATCATATTATTAAAAACAATAAAATTTATTTTTAATCAAAGAAAAGATATGCTTAAATTTTTCTTAAAGAATATGATTATTAAAAAAGGAGAGAAGTGATAATAAAAAATTAAAACTTTCTATATTTAATTAATATCTTCCAGAACATGGCGTTCTGGAGGGTCAGGCATGGGCCAAGCTTCCTGTTCATAGGAAATCCAGCATTAGAGCTTCAAAGGTGAGAAGGCTAAAGCCTTCAATGATTTGCAATGAAAAGCTCTTTTGATCTTGGGAATGAAATAAAGGGGTTAGTAGTGGTTTATCCACTACTTGCTGGATTGCCTCCTCATGGGAGGATTAGGAAGCTCATGCTCTTTCAAGTAAAGAGTATGAGCAACCTCCAGAAAGAGAGGCTAAACTATGGTAGGAAGCTAGACACGCCCTGTTAAAATTTCAGCATCTATTACAAAGTTATATTTTCTTGGAGCAATTTCTAAAACTTTTTTATAATTAAGAATATTAACTTTTCTTCCATATTTTTTAATATTTTCTATAAATTCTTTAATGGCTTTTTCTTCTTCCCCTTCTTTACAAATACAATAATAATGTAAATATGCTTTAGGTTTAGCAATTTTGCATGCTATATCTAAAAAATCTTTAGCTTTATAAGGAAGATTCATAATAATTCTATCTGCAAAATTTTCTTTTTCTTTAAGAATTTCTCTTGCATCTCCTAATATAGCTTCAACTTTATTTTTTACTTTATTAATTTCAATATTTTTCTTTAAGTATTCATATGCATAAGGATTGATTTCAATAGAATAAACATGAGAAACATTACAAATTTTTGCAATAAGTATTGAGAATGGCCCTACTCCAGCAAACATATCAACAACAATTTCATTATTTTTTACTTGAGATGCTACACGTAAACGTTCTGTTGAAAGTTTAGAAGAGAAGAAGACTTTTTTAATATCAAGAAGAAAAATACAACCATTTTCTTTATGAATAGTTTCTGTTTTTCCAGATCCAAATAGAACTTCATATTCTCTAATACGATATTCTCCACTAATAGAACTTTTCTTTAAAAGGACAGTATCAATATTTTTATGAACTTTTTTTATTGCTTCTGCGATATCTTTTATATATTTTTCATATTCTTTTCTTGATTCTATAATAGCAATATTACCAATAATTTCAAAAGATTTTGGAGCTAAATTTGCTATATCTTTTCCATATTTTTTTAATAGATATTCTTCTATACTTCTTGGCTTAATTAATCTTAAAGGAAAATCTTTTAAAATAATAGAATAATAATCAAGCTTATTTTTTAAAAAATTTTCATTAATTTTTTCTTTTAATGGAATAAATAAATATTCTCCATTACTTATAATTTTATAATTTGAATTAAGTAAATTATTTTCTTTTATTATTTTTAAAGCTTTTTCCCCATCCTTTTTTAAGATTTTTAAAGCCCATAAATTACTATTCATATTTTCATAAAAAATGTAATAAAAGAAAATAAAAGAATTTATACTTCTTTTTTAAAGAAAAATTTTATAAGAAGAAAAAATAAAATTTTAAAATGGGCCCGTAGCTTAGCCAGGTAGAGCACCGGAATATTAAAAATGGTGAAGCTCTTAACTAAAAGGAAGTCACCCGGAAGGAAGTATTACTTACTTCCTGGGTAAGGGTCGCGGGTTCAATTCCCGTCGGGCCCGTCATTCAATTCATTTCATATAACACAATTAAAAGGATTAATTTTAAAAAGATGATGATCTTATTCCATTATAAAAAAATATTCTACTTTGATACATTGTAATATAATTTTTAAATTAAATGTGGCATTATTTAATTTTAATAATTCTATGAATTTTCATGGCTATATAAGAAGATAATAAAGCTTTTAATAGATCTCCTGGTAAAAATGGAAAAATACCAATTATTAAGGCACTTAATATATTTCCTCCTAGCCAATAAGAAAGTTGAATAATTCCTAAGCAATATATAATTGCTGTGCCAATTAAAGTAGATAATAAAGTCCATTTAAAGCTAAAATTTTTTTTCATTTCAATCATTCTTCCAATAATGTAAGCTCCTATAATAAATCCTATTAAGTATCCACCTGTAGGTCCAATTAATACTCCAAAGCCTGCTTTACCATATGCAAAAACTGGAAAACCAATTATGCCAATAAGAATATAGATAATTTGACTTAATAAAGCTAATTTACTTCCCAATATTGCTCCTGCTAAATAAACAAAAAATGTTTGTAAAGTTATTGGCACATGAGAAATTGGAATACTAATATAAGCACCTAAAGCTGTTAAAGTTGAAAATAATGAAGCTAAAGAATAAGATATAGTTTTAGATTTAATAGTATACATCTTCTCCACTTTTTTATAATATATGAAGAAATAAGAGTTTATTAAAAGTATGTTAAAAAACAATTGATCATGTTTAAGTGATAGAATAAAAAAGTTTAATATTGAAAGTTCAATTTTCAATAATTATTGAGAATTTTCTTTGCTTAAAATATAAAAAATATGGACTGGGCGGGATTTGAACCCGCGAACCTCCCCGGTGCGAGCGGGGCGATCTTCCAGACTGATCTACCAGCCCATTTATAATTATATTAAAAGTGTTATGGATATAAATTTTTAAAATTTCAAGAATTTTTTATTGATATTTTTATTTAAAAATTTATTAATTGCCATATTATTTTTAAATAATGCTTTTTAAAAATATATACATCTATCTATTAAACATAGAAATTGGTATTGCGGAGGTCGCTTAGCTTGGTCAAGAGCGCCGGACAAAATAATCCGGAATGAGGCTCCGGAAGAATTGGAGAGTCCCATAGGGGTGCGTGGGTTCAAATCCCACCCTCCGCATAACATTTAAAATAAATATCCTTTTTTCCAAATGATTTTTAAATTTTCTAAAAAGCAAGAAAAAGGGGTTTTGTTTTTAACTAAAATGTTCTTTTAAGCATAATAATTATATTAAAAGTTAATACAAAGAAAGAATATTTTTTAAAGAAAAATTAAAAGTCTTTTTTTAAAATATTTTTAATGAAAAATTAATAAGATTCTTTTTTATATTAATTATTCTAGCGGCCGTAGTCTAGTCTGGACAATTGGGAAAAATAGGACATTGGCCTTCCGATAAATTAGAAGAAAGCCAATGATCCCGGGTTCAAATCCCGGCGGCCGCATTTTTTAATGAATATAAAAAATATTGCAATTTTCTAATTTTAATAATTATAATATTCATCTTCAAGAAAAATATCACAATAATAGAATGTTTTTCCTTGTATATTTTGCTTTACTATTTCTCCAATTTTTATAGGTATAGTTTCATTAAATAATGGACCATCATAAACAAAGCAATGATATTCTCCATTTTCACCAGCAGGATCAACAGTAAGTGGCAATTCTCTTAAAAAATCTTCATTCAATTCTTTTCCTACGTATGATGAATTAAGAAATTCTCCATTTACACATGTTACAATAGCTTTAAAACCAAGCTTAATAAATTGTAGAACTATTTCTTTAGTATCTTTTCTCCATAATGGAAAATGTCCTTTAAATCCTTCAGAATAAAGCATTTTCTCTCTATAGCTTTTTACATCTTCAAGGAAAATATCACCAAAAACAAATCCTTTTATCCCTTTTTCTTTATATTTTATTAAAACATTTTTCATTATTATGCCATATTCTTCTATTGAACAATTTTTTGGAATATAAACTTTTTCTAATGGAATATTAAGTAATGATGCTTGTTTTTCTATTAATGAGCGTCTTACACCATGCATAGTGACTCTATCATATTCTTTAGTAAATGTTGTCAATAATCCTACACATTCCAATTCATTCTCATTCATAATTTTATATAAAGAAAATGCGCTATCTTTGCCTCCACTCCAAGAAAGAATGACTTTATCTTTATTCAACTTCTTCATTAAATAAATAATAATTTTAATTTATTTATATTTTGCATAGTTTATAATTCATTCAAATTTCTTAATTTACTATGCTTAAAATAGATTTGAAAATAATATAAAAAAAGACTCTTTAAATTTACAAAAAGATTTATTTTTTATTTAGCGTCCTAAAAAGAAAAAAAAGGAAGGGGGATTTAAGAATTTATCCTGATCCTTCTTTAGGTTTTTTCTTCTTTAGGTTTCTCTTCAGCAGGTTTTTCTTCCTTCTTCTTCTTTTTAGGACACATAACTATCACTATTTCCTTAATGTTTTCCTTATATTTATCTTTTTAAAAAAATTTATAAGGAATTGTGAAAAAGAAATAAAAACCCTTAGATTTAAAATTTTATTAAATATTTTTCTAGTTATTTTAATTTCTTAAATATAAAAAACAAAGCATAAAAATAATTTTGAAATAAAAAATCTCACTTAATTTTCTTTCCACATTTTTTACAAAAAATAGCATTTGATGGGTTTTCTGCTGCGCAATATTTGCAATATACCTTTTTCTTTTTTTCTTTCTCTTTAAACCACATATATGCATAAATTGATAATGGATCTTTCGGATTTGTTAATCTTCTTTCATAATCTTCCATAATTTTTCTCAATATATTGATAAATAATCATTAAATATAAACTTTTTTGCATATTTCAATTAGTTTTTTTTAAATATAATTTATCTTTTTTATAAATTACTTTCATTTCCCTTTTTACATCTTCTATTATAAGGACTTAAACTACTAAAAATTCTAAGAATGATTCTTTTAATAAAAGAATCGAAAATAGCCATGAATGCTTCTAATTAAAAGTCTTCTTTAAACTTATTTTTTTCCTCATAAAAAATTTTAAAGATTTCTTAAAAAGGCATTTTGAAAATTGGAACATCATTAAATGTTATTTCTCTTTTATATGGAACATATGAAATAAAATCTATTTCTTCATTATTTTTTAACATTTTCATCAATTTTTCAGAATGATAAAAAACTTCTGCGCTTATAATCATTTCATTAATAAGTGCTTCAATATCATATCCTTTAAACAATAGCTTATTTATCATATTTTCCATATGTATAGTTGCTTGCATTTTATCTCTTTCAATAACTATATCCATGTATTTTCCTGATGAAGCAGGCTCGTAAGAAACTTTATATCCTCTTAATTCATATTCTTCTGATAATACATTTCTTAATCTTGTTTCATTAACCAATCCTTTAATAATAATTTCATAATTGTCTATTGCTTTTTTTAAATTTGAAGAAAAGTTAGGTTCTATTTCTTTTCTAAGTTCTTCATTATCATGCCAATCTTTACTAATGTGTCCAATAACAAGCCTCTCATTTTCTTTACATTCAATATCCTCCACCATTTTCTTTAAAGCTTTTCTTACATTATTTTCAAACAATTCTAACATAGCATTACCAGTATGTCCCCACTTTTCAAGTAAAGGGATATTTGGCATAGCTCCCAGAGCTAAAATTTTTTTAGAATCTATTGAAGTACTATAATATTTTTTATTTTCATATATTTCATTAATCAAATTATCAATTCTTTTAAAAAAGCCTATTGGAAAACCAATATTAACACGAAATCTTTCCTCTTCATTTCTCTTAATAATTTCAAAAAATATTTTATTATCACTTTTAATTTTAATCTTACAACTTTCACCAATATTCAATTTGGAGAATAATTCTTCAGAATTTGAAAAATTACTAATCATAATATCAACTTTTTCAATAATATTTTCTCCAGGAATTTTCATATTTCCAGAATAAAAAGCATATCTTGAAGCATCAATAGGATCTTCAATTCTAGTTATTTTATATTCATGGTACAATTCAACTTCATTATCTTTAAAATGATAAATTTCTCCAATAAGAGAAATTGAAAAATATTGTTTAAATTCAAATAATAATTGTTGATAACTTTTTAAAAATGAAAGAATTTCATTTCCATTAATTTTTGAAAAAGCGAATGCTAATCTAACAGGAATATTCATAATTATAGAATTTTTATTTCTTAAATATATATTTTATGATAAAAATTGATTGAATGTTCAAGGAAAATTTGATTTTTTAGAAAAGTTTATATACGATAATGAAATATTTAACTGTAATAAATTAAAAAGAAGATGATGTTTTTGACAAATGAAGAAAAAAATGAAGCTTATTCTAATGCATATTCTAATAATAATATAAGAGAAGCAATAAATGAGAAAATTGGAGATAAAATATCTCTATATATTCCAGGATGCACGTTAGAAGAAGCACCAAGCAATCCTGATGTTAAAATAAGATTGGATGGAATACCTTCTCCAAGAGTAGTTAAAGCAATTGATGAAACTGGAAAATCTATAGAAGAACGTAAAGAAGCATTTTTAAATGCATTAAAGTATGATAAAGATGCTGCAATAAAGAAAATTATGGATAAATTTGAGAAAGAAGTTTTTAAAAATAGTAAAGCTGGAATTGCAATAATAATTGGATTTGATAAGAATAAAATAGATCCTAATTCTGAATATGTAGAAATTGATGTATTAATTGTGAAAGTTTATAGAAATGAAGAGCTTGAAACAATTTTTGTTCCTAATTGGTTAGAGGGGGAATTATAAAATTTCATTTTACTATTTTCATATAAAATGTTCCTCTAATTAAAAATGGATATATGGTTTTTTAAATTTTATTGTTTTTTATAATAAAATCTATAAAGAATAAAATGTTGCTATATTTAAAAAAGGAAATTTTAAAATGAATATCAATAATTATTCTTAGAATTAAAGTTGGAATGATTTATTAATAAATTAAAGAATTATTTTTATAAATCTTTGTTATTAAATTTTTTATATAGGCATTCTTTAATATTTTTTATAAAAAAAGCCGAGGTAGCTCAGCCTGGGAGATTTTCTCAAGAGCGCCCGGCTGAAGCTAGGTGATAGTATCTAACTGAAACCGGGTCGTCGCCAGTTCAAATCTGGCCCTCGGCATAAAGAATCTTTCTCTCTTTTTTTTTAAATAATTAAATTTTACATAAAATACTTAATTCTTTTTTCTTAAATCAATAATAAAGTAATGAATGGAAAAAATGTTATAACCATCCTACATAAGTGTTATAGGAAAATGTATAATTTGTAATAAAAAATTTATGCAAATTATGTGCTTATATCATAGATTAAAAAATTTATTTAGATACTCATATTCTTTTCAATAAATTTAGTAATAACTTAACACAAAATTAAATATATTATTTAGAAAAAGATTTATAAAAAAGTCTATTTAAATGAAAAGCATGATTTTTAATTTAGAACCTGAAGAAATAAAAGGAAAAATCACTAAAGGAGAAATCAAAATAGCTATTTTTGGAATTGGAAGAGTTGGTTTACCTTTAGCTATTGCTTTTCTTAATGCTGGAGCAAAAGTTATTGGCATAGTTAGAACAGAAGAATCGATTAAAGAGATTTTATCATTTAAGAAAATGCAAGATGAACCTGGTATAAATGATGCTTTAAAAAAACATATCGATTCAAAATCCTTTGAAATTACTACAGATGCAATAAAAGCATCAATTGAATCAAGCATTAAAATTGTAACAGTTCCTGTAACTTATGATAAAGAAAAAAATTTAATAGATTTCTCAAATTTAATAGATGTTCATTCCAAAATTGGGAAAGGTTTAAAGAAAGGAGATATTGTTATTACTGAAACAAGCATTCCTCCTGGAACTACAAGAAAAATTATTAAACCAATTTTAGAGAAAGAAAGCAATTTAATAGCTGGAAAAGATTTTGGTTTAGCATATAGTCCAGAAAGAATATATGAAGGAAGAGCTCTTAAAGATATTACTGAAAATTATCCTAAAATAGTTGGTGCTGATGATGAGAAAAGCCTTAATGTTGCATCTTCAATTTATGAATGTATTGCAAAAAAAGGTATCATTAAAATGAGTTCAACAATTTCTGCTGAAGCTGAAAAATTATTTGAGGGGATTTATAGAGATGTAAACATAGCTTTAGCAAATGAATTAGCAATTTTTTGTAACATTTTTGGAATAGATTATTTAGAAGCACGTAATGCTGCAAATAGCCAACCATTTTGCCATTTACATCTTCCAGGTACAGGTGTTGGAGGATATTGCTTACCATTCTATTCATATTTCATATCAAAAATTGCTGAAGAAGAAGGGTTTAACACATCTCTTATAAAAATTGCTAGAAAAATAAATGAAGATATGCCAAATTACATTGTTAAACTTTTAATTTCTATAGCAAATGATAAAAATATATATTTAAAAAATTCTAAAATTGCAATTTTAGGATTAAGTTTTAGAGGGAATATTGCTGATACAAGGCTTTCTCCATCTTATGAATTAATTGAGAAGCTTAATAAATTAAATTCTAAAGTTTATGTTTTCGATCCATTCATTTCATGGGAAGATGAAGAAGTTAAAAAAAGGGGAGGAATACAATGCAAAAATCTTAAAGAAGCATTAGAAAATGCAGAAATATTAATTGTAGCTACAGAACATGATCAATTTAAAAAAATTAATATAAGCGAACTCTATGATTTTTCAAATAAAAAATTAAAAATTATTATAGATGGAAGAAATATTCTTGATAAATCAACTTTACCATCAAAAATTTTATACGTAGGAATTGGAACCGGAGTATTTTATAAGAATTGAAAATTTTGAAAAAACATTAAGCAATATTGAGAATATTTCTGAGAAAAAAGATAGCATATTCGTGCATATTAATAAAGCTATAAATAATGCATCTTCTTTTTTTCTTTTTTGCTATATATTTTATAAAAATTAAAGAATCTATGGTTTTCATGATCTTTTCTTATCGATTTAATTGCAAAATCCAGATTCTGGATTGTATAATATTTTTATTTTCAGATAGTTTTCTAATTTTTCAATCTCTTCTTTTTTAATTAAAGATTTATGCAATTTCTTCAAGATATTTTTTAATAATTTGGTTATTTTAAAAATTAAGGAATGATTTATTTAATAAATATTTTTATATCTTAGATATTTCTATTTTTTATTAAAAAATAAGTGCTTATTCTTTTAAAAAAGAAAAAATAAATTAAAAAAAAGTTGATCTCATAATGGAAAAGCATGCTGCAATTATTCTTATAAATAAAGAAGGAAAACCTTATGGAGTAGAAAAATCTCTTATAAAAATAAATGAAAAACCTGCTATAGAATATGTATTAGAAGCTATTCCAGACTATGTTACTGAAATAATTATTTCTCTTAAAGATGAAAAATATCTTGAAAAAATTTCTGAAATTTCTGAAAAATATTTTGCAGAAGTAATCATCGATGATTCTCAAATAGATTCTCCTTTAATAAGCATTGTTAATTGTTTTAAAAAAGTATCTTCTATTTCTTCAATTGTTTTAAAATGCAATTTACCACTTTTAACAATGGATTTTTTAAATTTTCTATTAGAAGTATCTACAAAATTTAATGCAGTAATTCCTCGCTGGCCAGATGAAAAAACAGAATTTCTTTGTGCTTCTTATAGAATAAAGCCTTTCTTAGAAGCTGCTGAAAAAAGCTTAGAGAAAAAAGATTATTCAATTAATAATGTAGTAAAAAATATGAAAAATGTTCTTTATATATTAACTTCAGCTCTTAAAAATTTTGATGAAAATCTTTTATTGTTTAAAGATGTTTCTACGATTAACGATGCTAAAAGAATAGAAAATCTTATTAAAAAGAGAACCAATATTTAAACTTAGCTAATAATTATTTATAATTTTATTAAAAATATGAAAAATTTATAAACATCTTAAAATTGATAAAAAACAATGATTTGCCATGAGTAGAAAAGTAACTCTTGATGAAAAAGATATAAAAATACTAAATATACTTCAATACAATTGTAGATTATCTGCTAAAGAAATTGCTCAAGAAATAGGAAGCCCAACAACTACTGTATATGCTAAAATAAAAAGAATGGAAAAATTGGGTATAATAAAAGGCTATAATGCATTAATTAATCCTAAAGCAATTGGTAAAGGTGCAACTGCTTTCATTTTAGCTTCTTTTGCTTATTCAAACCCTAAACTTGAAACTCTCCTTTCTCAAAGAGAAGTTGCTAAAGAAATTGCTTCTTTTCCAGAAGTACAAGAAGTACATATTATAAGTGGAGATTGGGATTTATTAATTAAAGTTAGAGCAGAAGATGTTGAATCAATAGGTAGATTTGTTATAGATAAACTTAGAACAGTAAAAGGAATAGAAAAAACATTAACATGCATGGTTTTCGATTCAACTAAAGAAACTCCTAATATAGATATTCCAAATGTAAAAGAACTAGTAGTACGTCAAGGAAAATCTAAAAAATAGACTAACTTTGTTTTCTTTTTATCTAAAAAAAATCTTTAAAAAAGCAATTGATATATTCATAACTCTTTCTATAACTATAGTTTCAATACCTATTCTTATTTTACTTTTATTCTTTAAATTTTTATCCCGTTTTTTGAAAGATTAATTTTTATAAGTTTTTCAAAATTTTATTTTTTCTTAAAGAGACAAAATTAAAGGTATAAGGATTGGTGCTAGAATAGTAAGAATTGCTCCATGAATAAAAGCTATTAAAATATATTCTTTATTAGAAACACTTTTAATAATTATTGGAAGAGTAGAATCCATAGTAGTTGCTCCACCCATAGAAATTGCTGCAAATATTCCAAAAATTTTTTCAAAATATGGAAAGAGCAATATTGTTAAAATTTCTCTTAAAATATTAGCAGTAAAACCAATAGCACCAATATATGGATTAATATATTGCATTAATAAAGGTCCTGTTAAACTATACCATCCAAATCCAGCTCCTATGCTTATTGAATATAATGGATTAAAACCAATTATTTGACCTGCAATAAAAGCTCCAATTATGCTTCCAAAAATTGTTGATAATAAAATTAAAAATGTTATAATACTTACTTCTTTTAAATCTTTAGTTATATTGAATGTTTTCCCAATTTCATATCCTGCAAAAAGTAATAAAAAACAAAGATTAATATTTATTAAATAATCTAAAAAGGGCAAAATACTTTTTGGAAAAATAGTAAAACCAATTAATATTCCACTAATAAGAGCTATTATTACTTTTATTATAAACATTTTTATTTCCTCCTATAAAATTTCTCTATAATCATAGCTATTAAAATGCTACTAAATATAGAAAATATTGAAAAAATAATTGATTCAAACCAAATATTTCCCATTGATGCAATTTCATTACTCGAACCTATTTTAATTCCTGTAAAGAAAATAAGAAGTATTATAAAAAAAGATAATATTTTATCTACTGAAAAAATTTTCTCTTTCTTTTTTAAAAAATATCCTAAAAATATTCCAGCTAAAATAGAAAGAAAGAAAGGCAACATATTAGAGTTTTTAAAAAAAACTAATAAATAAAATTTTAATTAGAAAAAGATAATAAATTCCTATTATATTTTTTAAAAATGATTATGCGGCCGTAGTCTAGTCTGGTTAGGACATCGGTCTGCCGAGCCGATGATCCCGGGTTCAAATCCCGGCGGCCGCATATTCTTGAGGGGGAATATCTTTTATTTTTTAATAATCTAACTAATATAACAATATGCTGATAGATTAATAAAAATTTTTAAATAATGAATCTTGTAGTCATTAATTTTGAAAAATCAAATTTTCTAAATAGTAATAGTCTTATTTAAGAACTTAGCCTAAATTGTATAGTCGAATGGCATATCTTATTTTTACCTTAACCATTGTTAAATAATTTTCCTTCTTTTAAAAAAATATAACAAAGTATTTTAGTAAAATTATTATAAACCAATTCTTTTCTTTAAGCTTTCATAAAGAATATAGCCTAAAAAGGCACTTATTGCTCCAGCTGCTATATTAAAAGCAATTATAAATGGAAGCATAGCAATTACCGCTTCTAAAGGTAGTATTTGAAAGAAAGGCAAAACTAAAATATTTGAAATAGCCATAACAATAGTTCTTACAATAATTCCATTAATTATTCCAATTAATTGGAAAAACTTTTTCCCTTTCTTATAAAATGGTATAATGCCTAAAGCTGTAGAAAATTCAGCAAGAGCTTTCATGAAAGCACTTACAGGATCTCTAAAAGATATTACTAGAAAAGCTATGCATGATGTTACAAAAGAAGAATATGGTCCATATAGATAAAGAGCTAAAATTATTGGAACACCATCAAAATCAAATTTTAATCTAGGAAAAATTGGAAATGGAATTTTTATTTTTGCAAGCCAGAATGTTAAATCAAGTACGATAACTAATGCTCCAAGCATAGCAGTACCTGTTATTACACGAATACGCATACTAAATCACTTAAAAAAGCAGCTCATTACAAATAAATATACTTTTCTTTTTAATATTTTTCCATAGTTCTTTACAATATAGAATAATTAAATATAGTTAAAAGTAAACACATTCTTGCTATCTTATATTGTTATCTTATACCATAAACAATAATCATCCTAAAAAATATTAAAAAATATTTCAAAAAACTTTGAAGAAAATAGAAAAGGAAATAAATAAAGATATTTTCTTTTAATTATTTAAGATAAGTAATCTTGATTATTTGATTAATTAAGCTGGGGATCCTCCTGGCGTTTTGGATGGTTCTGATTCCATTCCTAATTCTGGTCTTTTGTCTGTCATAAGTCCAAAGTATGGTGCTCTTCGCATTGTATAATTATAAAGGCGAGTGTAATAAGTTGCGCTATTTTTTATAAGTTTTGCTTGCCAATTAAAAGCAGTTTTCCATCGTTTTCTAGTTATTAAAATTATGAAGAAGTTGATGACATTCAAAATTGATGCAATAATGGTATAAATTAGTATAAGAATACCAAAGACCAAAGAGTATACAAAACTTACTAACCAAGTTAGAAAGAGCCATATAATTCTTACTAATAATTCAAGACGTGATGCTTTTTCATCAAAAGGTATAGTTGCTGTTTGAATTATGTAAGATATAGGTACTTCTTCTACTACAGGCTGGGACGATGGCATAGTTTGGGATGATGTAACAGCATTATCAAAATTAATACTAACATTCGTATTTTCAATTAAATGGGCATATTTAGATTCCATTACTATCAATTAGAAGTAAGAATGCCCATATTTAAAGCTTCGCTTAAAAAGTTTAATGGGCTGGGCCGGATTTGAACCGGCGACTTCCACCTATCTTAAATAATTCGTAAGGGTGGCTTTGGTAAATTTTGTCCCACCAGGCTAGACCACCAGCCCTTTTTATTTTATTTTTTCAAATTTCTATATAAATATTTGAATTTTGCACCTAAATTTTCATTTTTAAATTATATTTAAGAATATAAAATTATTCTTTAGAAAAATTGATTTATTGAATCAAAGAAACTTTATAGTTATAACGTTATAAAATTTTATTTAAAAATTCGCATTTTTCAATAGAATTTGTATTAAATGAATGAAAATAATTGCTTAAAAAAACTAATAGCTTACATATAATTATACATGCCATCTAAATTAATTAAATAAAAAACGGGCCCGCCGGGATTTGAACCCGGGATTTCCGGTTAAATCAATCTCCGGCTTAGAAGGCCGACGCCTTAGACTTTTTTATAATTTGTCCATACTAGGCCACGGGCCCCATCATTATATTTTCTAATTCTAATTTAAACATAGATATATTTATTTTTTCATAAAAATATTAAAGCAAAAAAGTTTGATTCTCTCTTTTCTCAATTTTTAATACATATTCTGGAAGATCAAAAAATTTCTCTACTTTTAATAATATTATTGAATCGCTACTTAAAACTATTCCTTTCTCTTTAATTATTTTACTATCAACACTTTTTTCAGCTATAGCATTCCCATTAACTCTTTCTTTTTCCATAATTTTTCTAGTTAATGCTGCCAATTCTCCACTTTTACTAACCATTGAATCATAATAAAAAATAGCTTCTTTTATTAATAATTCATTAAGTATTTTAATAATTTTATTCAAAGCTTTTATACAATCTTCATTCAATTTAAATCCATAATGAATTTCAGCAATATCTCTAATTACTCCATCATCGCAATAAATTACTAATTGATTTGCTTGAATATTTTTTATAGTATTTAAAACATTGTATCCATCAATAATAACTTTTTCATTAATAAGTTGTTCAATATTTACTTTTTTAGATTTTATAATTTTTGCTTCTTCCTCTTTTAAAACTCCTCTATAAAGAATTGAACGTTCAAATTTATTAAGAGAATATTTTTTTGAAACAAAATCTATTGCAAATTCTTTTCTATAATCTCTATTTAATAAAAATCTTAAATCATATGCTGCTTCTTTAATTTTCTTAAAATCTATATTTAACATTATTCTTCAAACTCTATTTCCATTTAACATTTTCTATCATAAATTATAATAGCTTTAATAAAAAAATCTAAATTATTTAGTAAAACTGAAATATATTCCTGGTTTTAATGGAAGTGAAGTACTAGCTTTTTTCGTTGGATCGTATATATCTTTATCTTCTTCTGAAAACATTATCACTTGGCATTTTAATTCATTTTCTAAAAATTTTAAATTCTTCTTTAATATTTCATCTTCTGAATCTATTATTTTTTTCCATAAATCAATATTTTCTTCAATATTATAAGAAGACAATGTATCAATAAGTTTCTTCAATATTTTTGGAATTTCATTCTTTCTTTCAGGAAAAACTTTTATTGTTTCCTTGATTAAGTTTTTAGAATTTGCAATTGCTTTTGATAATCCATAATCAATTAAGAATTTAGCTAATTCTTTTTTCCATTTAGATGGACAATAGAAATAAATCTTCTCAGGTGCTTCTTTTAAAACTTTCTTTATATTCCATACATCTTCCAAAATTATAGAAATGTATTTTTCTTCAAATTCTATTTTTTCATTTATTTTCCCTTCATCAACTTTAGGCCATTCAGCTAATGAAACAAATCCTTTCTCTCCTATTATGCTCCAAGCTTCCTCGCATGTGAATGGTGCATAAGGTGCAAGAAGCTTAATCCATGTTTTAATGAATTCTTTAGAATATTTTGTATAAATTGAAGATTCTTTACTTTTCTTCTTTCTAATATACCATTTCCAATCATTTAACATTTCATATAAAGCTATTTCTAAAGCAGTTTTAGTTTTAACTTTTTCTAAAAGTTCAGTAATTTGCTTAATTTTCTTTTGCAATCTAGATAAAAGCCATATATCAATTTCATCAATTTCTTCATTAATTTCTTTATTAGAAAAATCTTTAACCAATTCAAGAAAACTATCTAAAGTTTTTTTAATATCAATAGCATTTTTCTCACGCCAATCAGCATCATTCATATCTTCAGCTGCTATTAATAATGCACATCTAGTTGCATCTGCACCAAAATTTTCAATAGCTTTCTTTGCTAAATAGAATATTCCTTTACTTTTAGACATTTTTTTACCTTCAAGAGTTATCATTCCATTTACTACAATTGTTTTAGGCCAAAGTTCTTTTGGGAAAATAGCTACATGATGGAATAAATAAAAAGTAAGATGATTTGGTAAAAGCTCTTTAGCAGAATCTCTTAAATCTACTGGATACCAATATAAGAATTCTTCTCTAATTTTCTTAATTATTTCAGGATTAACATTAATTTCTTTAGCTAATTGATTAACATCTCCAATTCCTAAAAATACATAATCAAAGAATTTATAATCGATTTTATCAATTGGAATTGGTCCTTTCTCATTTAAATATTTTCTAATTGTATAAAAAGCCATATAAATTGTTGAATCGCTTAAAGTTTCAACAATCCATGTTTTATCCCATGGTAAAGGAGTCCCTAATCCAGATTTGCGTGCACAAGGCCAATCATGAAGCCAATCAACAACATTTAAAAACCATTGTCTAGCTTCTTCTGGATAAATTTTCATATTGTATAAAAGGTCTTTAACTTTATTTTTCCATTGCTCATTGGAATAATTTAAAAACCATTGATCTTCCAATATTTTTACAACACATTTTGTTCCACATCTACAAATAACAGGCTCAGGTAAATCATACATACATAAACCTAATCCAATTTTAGATAATTTATCTTTAATTTTCTCTTTAGCTTCTTTAACACTTAAATTACTAAATTCTCCACAATTATTTTTTGTAATACCTTCATAAAATTCTTTCATATAAATTGTTTTTGTTGCTTCTTCAAGTTTTTCTATATCATTTTGATTTTTTACTCCAAGCTTTGAATTTATTTCTTCTGCTGGAAAATCTCCAAAACCTGGAGTAGAAATTATAGATATAGGCTCTATTGATAATATTTCATTTATATTTATTTTATATTTTATAGATATTTCATTTGCTTTATTTTTTAAATCTTTTAAAGCTGCTAAATCATAAGGTGCATGAGCTGGAACGCTATATACAATTCCTGTCCCTATATCTGCTTTAACAAAATTAGCTGGTAAAATTATTATTTCATTATTAACAATTGGAATTGTACATTTTTTACCTATAAGCTCTAATGCAGAAATTTTATCTATTATTTTTATATCTTTCTTTTGTAAAGAAAGTTTCTCTATTGCTTCTTTACTAACAATTATTTTTTTATCTTCATAAGAAGCAATAACATATTCTATATCTGGATTTACCCAAACATTTGTAGCTCCAAAAATTGTTTCAGGTCTAAATGTAGCTGCAGCTAAATAATATTCTCCACATTTAAATAAAACCACATAATATTCTTCTGGACTTACACCTTCGCCAACTAAACGATCATGATCGCCTGTTGGGCTTGAACAATTTACACACCATACAACTGGATGAGTCCCTTTAACAACATATCCTAAGCGCTTTAGTGTTAAATATTGCCATTCAATAAATTTCTTATAGTATGGATCAATAGTAGTGAATTCACGTCTCCAATCTATACTAAATCCAATTAAACTAACAGTTTCTCTATTCTCATTAGTGAAATATTCTGCTATGACATGTGGATCTATAAATTTTGATAAAATATCTTCAGGCACTTCATCCATATCTTTGAATATCCTATATTGATTCATATCACCTCTTTTTAATCTTTCAGCAACTCCAACTATGGTTGTGCCTGTCCAATGCCATGCCCAAGGGAATAGCACATTGTATCCTTGCATACGTTTGAAACGTGCATAAACATCCACATGTGAAGCAGTAAAAACATGTCCTAAATGCATACCAGAATTACAATACATATATGGAAATGTTACGAATACTTTTTCTCTTTTTGGATCTGGATCTGCTTCAAAAATTTTAGCTTCTTTCCATTTCTTAACCCATTTTTCCTCTAAAGATGGCATTTCACTCGCCTCTTAAAGAATATTGGATTTCGATTCTTCCCCAATATACTCTCTCTATTATTTTAATACTATTTATAATGTTTTCTCTTTTCATTACCATAATTATTATTTTTATTAAGAACTCACGATATTAAAAACCTTTTTTATTTCATAACTTTTTTTATATAAAGCTTTATACGATTTTTTAAGAAAAAGTGGAGATGCCTAAAAGGATATCTCGTGGAGCAAATGATGAAATAAGAATAAATATAGAAAATGAGAATTTAGAATATATTAGAAATAATAAAAAATAATTAAAGCATTCCAATTAAATAAAGAAATTCATTTCTATGGAATAAAATCAGAAATAAGAAGGTTCATCGTCAAACCTCGAGGAGCATGCCCATTAATCAGAAGTAAATATGCAAAGAATTTCATAATATTTTACCCATTTACCACTAAATTTTCAAGCGAAGAAGAACTAAGCTATATTGAATAACCTAAAAGGATTAAAGAAAAGATAATTTATAGAAATTTATTTTAGAAAATTGAATATTAAGATTGAGATAGGAATTCTACTATTTTATTAATATTGCCTTCTGCAACAATTTTATAACTACCATCTGTTATAGAAATACTGTAAAGTTTTATATATTTTATTGTGCCATGCTCAGACCAATAATTTGAATATTCTTGAAGTTCAGTACTTGCTGGTTTTGATGCTATTTCACCATTAGAAGAAGTAAGATATTTACCTGCAGGATCTATAATGCAAATTTCTCCTCCCTTAACTGGAAGAAAAACTGCAGCATGTCCTATGCCATCTGAGAATTCTATATGAGCTATATAAAGCGAATATTCAGTACCCATAATATATTTCCTATAGTATTGTATCATTGCATAAGCTAATATTGCTTGATCTTCACAATCACCCTGCTTTGTTTCAAGCGTAAGCTTTGGAGTTTGTATATAACTTTTTGTTGTATTTACTTCAAATTTAGTAATATATTCAAATCCACTAACGTCCACATACCAATAGTTATTGATATATAACATATCAATATCATTCACATATTTAATATTCGATGTTATATAATCGTAGATTTTTTGATATGCAGACCAACTTGATGTTAAGCCTTCCGTTATAGAGTAAACGATAGAAGAAACTACATTAACTGCTTCTTTATTTAGAACACGAGAAAATGATTGTGGTAATGAAACATAAGATTGAAGCAAATTATAAAGATTTAAAACATTTTGACTAAGTTGTGCATAGTAGAAATTGAGATTAGTATCTTTACTTTTTAAACTAGCTTTTAATGCTGAATATTCAGAGTAAAGCTTTGAATATTCTGAATATAGTTTTGAATAATTTGAACTTAAAGTATTATATTCTGAATAAAGCTGCGAATAATTGAAATAAAGCTTTGAATATTCTGATTTTAGAGTATTATATTTATTAGTTAAGTTGAATAAATTTAATTCAAGGTTTGAAACTTTAGAGTTTAATTCTAAATATTCTGTATTACTATAAGCATGAGTTTCTTTATAATCTTCAAATTTTTCTTCAAGCATCGAATATTGCGATTGAAGATTTTGATAGCTTAAATTAAGAAGCTCATAATCTGAAGAAAGTTTTATATAAGAAGCTTTTAAGTCAGAATAAGATGATTGTAATTTTTCCAAATCATTCTTTAATGAATTTATAATTTTATCTTTTTCTGAAATTTCTGATTCTTTTGAAATAATTTGATAGTTTAAATTAATTTTATCTACTTGCCAAAGTACTAAACTCGTTACAAGAAATATACATAATATTACTATCACAATATTTTTCCTATTCATAATTCTTTTCATCATTTTCTCCTAAGATATTATAACTAGTTCCTATACTTAAAGATTACTTTCTTTAAAAATGTATCAATTAGTATTTAGGATACATTAAATATGTAACAAAAATAGAGAAATATAAAATTCAAATTTCTAAGCTTAATTAACCATTGCAATAATGTTTAAGAATTTCTAATATTTATCTAATTCATTAATTTTTGACTATTTTCAATACTCTTTTTAATATTTTTTAAAAAAAAGCAGTGCAAGAAATCTTCATTTTTCTCATACTAAAATTCCAATGTATATTTATTTTTTTAAAACATAAACATATTTAAATATCTTAAGATAATAATTAAATTAGATATAGAATGGTTGAAAAAATTCCATCATGGATTGAAAAGCTTCTTTTACCAAAATTAAGTGAAATAACTGGAGAAATTAAAGCAATTAATGCAAGAATTAATTCTTTAGAAAATAGAATTGATTCTTTGGAAAAAACAATGAATACAAGAATAGATTCATTAGAAAAAACATTCAATGAAAGATTCATAAGTTTAAGGAATGAAATGTTGACAAGATTTGAAGCAGTAGATAAAAAGATAGAAAGCTTAAGAAATGAAATGAATAGTCTTAGAAATGAAATGTTAGCTAGATTTGAAATGGTAAACAATAAATTTGATTCTTTAGAAAAAACAATTCCAATGATGGAAAAATTAAAAGAATTGGAAATTAGAATTGCTAGATTAGAAAAAGAAAAGCAAATAGCATAAAAAATAAAATAACTTCATAAGATTTTTAAATTCTTTCTAATTTATTTACTGATTTAAAAATATAAGTGATTGATGCAAAAATATTTTTCTTACTTCTTTTAATATATTATTAAGAATGAATTCATTAAAGAAAATAGTCGATAGCTATATGCAAAAGGTTCCTGGATTAAAAGAACATTGTGAAAGATGCTTAAGAACTGAAAGATGGAATAGTAACGTAGTTTTAATGATTGTAGACGCAGCTTTTACTTCAATTGGTTTAAATTATTTTACTGCAGTTATTCCAAAAGTTGAAGAATTTAATAAAAAATTTATTGAAAATGGAAAAATAAAAAATTTAAAAGATCTTTCTAAAGCTAATATTAATGAATTAAGAAGCATTTGGAAAAATAAAAGATCCTAGATTATTGCTAAAGAAATTGCTTCTTATCTTTCAAAATTAAGCAATAATGATAAAGAAGCTTTAAGAGCATGGGCAAAAAATGCTAAAATTGAAAATTGGAAAGAAGATCCTATTGGAAGAATAAAAGGTGTTGGATTAATAACTTTTCAATATTTAAGAATGATGGGTGGTATTGATACAATTATGCCAGATAAAATTGTTAAAAGAGTAATAAATGAGATTTTAGAAAAAGCTGGATTAAAACCTATAAATGATGATATAGAATTTATTAAGAAAACAGAAGAAATTGCTTTAGCATGTGGATATAGACCGATTGAACTTTGTTGGATGACATGGCTTATTCAAACTGAGGGAAAAATTATGAGAATGGAGAAATATTCAAAAATTCTTCCAAAAATTTAAGTAGTTATTAAGATTAATTATATATTAGGGATAATAGTATTAAATTTTTAATTGTTTTGTTTTTTATTTTAATAATAAAAAGTATTAGCAATCATCCTTTTCTTTCTTTGATTTCTCATTTTGATATATAAGAAGAAACCATAATATAAAAAATAAAATATCCATAATATTTTTGCCTCCTTTTCCAGATATATTTAATTTATTTCTTCAAGAATTTAAATTTTAATTCTAGATTATAAACTAAATAAATAGATAACATATTTTTGCTTTTATTAAAGCTATTTTTCATTTCTCTTTATGAAAATATTAGACTTTTTTCTCAAGATTCCTAGTAAAAGCCAGTAAGTTTATTGTAACTTCTTTTTTTATGTATTAATATTTTCCATATCTTTTTACAGTATTTATCAAAGTTTTAATATTTTCTAATGGTACTTCCTTCGTGAGACCTAAAGCTATATTCGATGATAGAATTACTCCACCCCCAGGCTTAATATCTTCTAGCAATTTCTTAACATAATCCTTTATCTTATTAGGTGTGCCACTTATTAATAAGCTAATTGGTATACCACCCAATATACATGTATGCCCTCCAAGAATTTCTTTAGCTTTCCTTATATCTGTTTTCTCAAACCATGCTATACCCCAACCTTTAGGTAATTCTTTTATCGTATTAATGAATGGTGTATAATCTCCTTCAAAGAATACGAGAGATTTCATTCCTTGATTATAAAGTTCAACTATTACTTTCTTTAATGTAGGCCAATAGAATTCATCATGCATTTTAGGAGATAGCATTTCATTAAGATGTAATGGTATGAAAGCTATATTAGCTCCGGCAGGTTTAAGTGCCAAAGCAACTTTAATTATTGGCTCTACTAATGCTTCAGTAACAGCCTTAACATCATCGGGATGCCTACGAAGATCTAGCATTACACCAGTTGGATGTCTAAGAAAGTCGCCTATAAAATCTAATGGCGCATAAGCAAATGTTACATTAAGCGAAGGAATTCCAATATTGCTAAGATCCATGGCTGTAGATTGAAGAAATCCGAGGAATTTTATAGCTTCAATACCTAATCTTAGTAGTGTAGCATTTGTTTTTTGTGATCCAGGTTTCTCAAGATTAAGACAAGCTCTTGGAAGAATTTTCTCATTTATAAAATCTATAGGATTTTCAATTAAATACTTATACTCCTCAGGTTTCATATATTCTCCACCAATAAATTGAAGCGAACCAATATCTTCTGATAATTCTCTACCAGGCCATCTAGTATATTTATCTCCTAGAACATCATGCATTGGGCCTGTCAAAAATCGAATAGCAGGAGCTATATCAGGATAGTTTGAGAATGCAACTGAAAATACGAATCCTTCAGCTCCAATTACACTTGAAAAAGAAGAATCGAATGGAAAATCTTTAAGCCACTTAACAATCGCACTACGTGCTTTATCATAATTAAAATAGAATTCATAAGATGTTATACCACTATATTTAGCTATTAAGTGACCTCCAGGATCAAATAAAGGAACTCTATCTGGTTCTTTTAATTCGATAGCTTTAGTTATACGTTCTAAACGTTCTTTAAGCAACTTTTCAAAAGTTTTTTTCTTTTTCATATACTTTATCCCCTCAATTCCTCTAACAATTTTTTACATTTAATTACTCCTATTGCTGCACTTGTTGACCAATCATCTGCTCCTACATATTGTTTAGCATATTCATCTACTCTACCTCCTCCTATTATTATTTTAACTTTATTTCTTAATCCTGCTTCTTTTATAGCATCAATAGTTTTTTTCATAGATTCTATTGCCAATGTTAACAATCCAGACATACCTACAATTTGCGGACTGTGTTGTTTTATTGCTTCTACAAATTTTTGCGATGAAACATCAACACCTAAATCGATTACTTCAAATCCTGCACCTTCTAACATTGTTATAGCTATATTCTTACCTATATCATGAATATCGCCTTCAACGGTACCTATAACAATTTTACCAATTTTTTCAATAGTTTTACCTGTTAATGCAGGTTTTAATATTTCAGATATTTTCTTAAGTATTTCACCAGCCATAACAAGATCTGCTATAAAGTATTCTTTTGCTTCATATTTCCTACCGATTTCATCAACAGCAATTTTAATATCATCAAGAATTTTAATAGGATCTTCACCTCGTTCAATTCTTTCTTTAGCTAATTTAATAGCCATATTTTCATCAAGATCAATAATAGCTTTAATAAAATTTTCAAACATATAACATAACCCATATTTTTACTTCAATATTTCTGAAATAAAATAAAACTTTCTTGCTTATATATGTTATATAAAAAATAACTTTTTATTAAAAATTTTTATAATCGAATGAAATTCATCCATTATTTTTTTAAAAGAAAGTAAGAAAGTTGGAAAAATTGATTTTTATTTTTTAAAAGAAAACCTTTATGAAAAATATTTATGAAAAATTTATATATTTTTCAAAAAATATTTTAAATATATTTAATAAAAAATAACAAAAAATATTAAAATAATAAAAAAGTTTATATATAGCGAAATATAAAATATAATTTGCGATTCAAAATGTCAGGAGAAAAAGTTGAAAAGAAAAAAATTAGCCCCTCTTTAATAATCGCTGTTATTATTATAATAATTCTTTTAGCAGCTTTAGTATATTATGCAACCTTACCTCCAAAAGTACAGGTTGTTCCAACTACTGTTGCAGCTCCAACTACAATTGTTCAAACAGTTTTAAAAACTGAAACATTACCAGGAACAACAATTGTAAGAACAGAAGTGAAAACAACTGTTCAAACATTAGTGACTACCGCTCCACGTACAGAAGCACCACTACTTGAAATTTATCATTGGTGGACATCAGGTGGAGAAAAAGCAGCAATAGATGCACTTGTTGAGGTTTTCAAAAAAAGATATCCTGAAGTAGGAGTAATTCAAAGCCCAGTAGCAGGTGGAGCAGGATATGTAATGAAAGCTGTTATGAAATCTCTCGTTCTTGCTGGAGAAGCACCTGATGCTTTTCAATTACATGCTGGATATGAAATGCTACCATATGTAAAAGGAGAATATCTAGACCCAATAGACGATCTTTGGAAAGAAGAAAAATGGGAAGAAGTATTTCCTGCAGTAGTAAGAGATATGGTTAATTGGTATGGACATTATTATGCTGTTCCAGTGAATATCCATAGAGTAAATGTTGTATGGTATAATAAGCCCATTTTGGATAGGTATGGAATTGATCCAACAACTTTAACTACATGGGATAAGTTCTTTGAAGCATGTGATACTTTAAAAGCTAGAGGTATAACATATCCAATAGCTATGGGAGGAATAGGTAAATGGGAAATTGCTCATGCATTTGAACAAATAATAGCTAGTGAAGGGATAGAATTTTATGAAGATTTTGTAAATGGGAAGATTACTTCACCAGATGATCCAAAACTTAGACATGCTCTTGAAATATTTAGAAGATACTTAGAATATGTCAATCCAGATTATTCTGCTTTAACATGGGATCAGGCAGTAGCAAAAGTAATTAGAGGAGAATCGGCATTTAATATCATGGGTGATTGGGCTAATGGAGAATTCTATGTTGCAAAGAAAGAATATGGTAAAGATTATGGAACATTTCCAGTTCCTGGAACAAGTGGTATGTATGGTCTTTGCATAGATTGTTTTGAGCATCCAAAAGGTGTAAAGCATCCAACTAATTCATACAAATGGCTTAGAGTTGTTGGATCTAAAGAAGGGCAAGACACATTTAATCCAATAAAAGGTTCTATAGCTGCACGTATTGATGCTGATGTAACAAAATATGGACCATATCAAAGGGCAGCTATAGAAGACTTTAAAACTGCAAAATATATGTATCCAAGTGTAGTTCATGGAAGTGGTATGCCTGAAGCATTTTCTGCAAAGTTTAATGATATAATGTCTAAATTTGCTACTACAAGAGATATAGCAGCAACAGCTAAAGAGATTACAGATGCAATAATTGCTGCAAAAGCAGATTTTGTTAAAACTTGGAAATTACATTAAAAGCTTTAATTCCCCCCTTCTTTTTTTTATTTATAGGCGTTAATGGTATGAAGCTAACGATTGATGAAATAATCACTATATTTATTTTTTCTTTTTCATTATTTCTTATAGGTTATTTTGTTTATGGATGTATAGGATGGAATATTATTTTATCTCTCTCTAATTGGGAAGGGCTTAATCCAAGTTATAATATTATAGGATTTATTCAATATATAAATTTATTTCAAGATCCCGTATTCTATACTTCATTATGGAATAATCTATTATTAATATTAATATTTGTACCTGGTAGTATTCTTATAGGTCTCTTTTTAGCTATCTTATTAGATATAGAAAGTAGAGTAGAGGGCATATTTAGGACTATTTATTTATTACCATTTGCTCTTTCATTTGTTATTACAGCAACTCTTTGGGCATGGATGTATAATCCATCCATTGGAGTTATAAATACTTTACTTGAAAAAGTTGGATTAGGTTTTTTGAAATCTGGATGGATTACAAATGAAAATATAGCAATGTACTCTACAATATTAGCTCTTATATGGCAATTTTCTGGATATACAATGCTAGTATTTTTAGCAGGAATAAAATCTATTCCTGAAGCTCAAATAGATGCTGCAAGAGTAGATGGAGCTTCTGATTTTGAGCTTTATAGAAGAATTATAATTCCTCAATTAAAATTTTCAGCTCTTTCAGCATTTGTTGTTCTTATGGTTTTTGCACTTAAAGCATTTGACTTTATCTTTGTATTAACAGGAGGAGGGCCAGGTTATTCTACTTATGTTTTACCTTTAATGATGTATAGAGAAACTTTTGCTATGACACATTTTTCATATGGTGCTACTATTGCTACTTTATTGTTTATAATTGTAATGGCAATTGTTTTACCATATTTGTATATGTCTTTTAGAGGTAAAAGAGAATGAAAAAAATAATTTTTAAACATATTATAATTTATATTATACTTTTCTTTTTCTTAATAATTTTTATTCTTCCTTTCTGGACTTGCCTTACAACTTCTTTAAAGAGTGAGGAAGATGTAATTTATACTATACCTATACAATTCCCTCTTTCTCCAACAATAAAACCTTTTGAAGAAGCATTTAATATTATGCAGAAACCTTTATTGAATAGTTTTATATTTACAACATTTGCAACAATATTTTCTAGTATTCTTGGATCTATGAATGGATATATATTTTCTAAAATTAAATTTAAGAAATCTGAAGGTTTCTTTATTATATTTACAATAGGAATATTTATTCCTTATCAAATTGTTCTTGTTCCTCTTGTTATAACAATGTCAAAGTTAGGGTTATATAATAACATATGGGGATTAGTTTTAACACATACTGCATATGGTATTCCAATATGTACTCTTTTCTTTAGAAATTTTTATGAAGAAATTCCAGAGAGCCTTATAGCAGCAGCTAAAATTGATGGAGCTGGAACATGGATGATATATAGAAAAATAGTACTTCCACTTTCAGCACCTGCATTTGTAATAACTGGAGTTTTTCAATTTACAAGCATATGGAATGATTTTCTCTTTGGTTTAGTATTAGCTAGAGGTACTGAAGCTCTTCCTGCTTCAGTAGCTCTTGCGAATTTAAAGGGAACTACTACAGCTTTTTGGAATGTTCAAATGGCTGGAGCTTGGTTATATGCATTACCCGTAGTAGCTATATACATACTATTAGGAAAATATCTTATGAAAGGGTACATGGCTGGAGCTATAAAAGGTTAAATTTTTATAATTAAGAATATTTTAAAAAAGATTTAAAATTCTCTTTTATTCTTTGCTTTAAAATTGTTATTTATTAGTTGAAAATTATTTATAAAAAGTTAAAAAATAATAATTCATAGCTTATTTTAAAGTTTTGCTTTTTATGGCTTAATTTATTTTATTGCTTATAAATTATATTTCAATTGTTCTCTTTACATAATTTAAATCTTGGCAATTTTAAAAACTATAAATTTATTAATTTTAAAAAAATACTTGTATTTTTTTTAAATAAATTATTCATATTTTGATAAAGAAATTAGAGAGCAGTATTTACAAAAATAATACTTAAAGAATATTTTAGGAATATCTAAATATAAAAGTCTCAATATAATATTTTATAAATCGAATTCTAATGGAATGAAAGAAATATTTTTAAATGAGAAAGATGCTATCACAATTTTAAGAAAAGGAAATTCAAAATGCTATTTTTTCAAAATAGAAAATAATATTTTATGTATAGAATATAATAATTCAAATATAATTATTTCTACAATGAATAAAGAAAAAGTAAGAGAGAAAATAAAAAATATGAGTAAAAATTTTTGGGAAATTGTAAAAAATGAAGAAGAATGGTAATATTGAATTTTCTTTGATTTTATTATTTAATAAGGAGAGGAAAATCTCCATATTTTACTTTTATTAAAATTTGATTGTTAAATTATTGCTTTTATAATTTTCCTTTTTTAAAATATTGCTGAAGAAATTCTTTATGACCTTTACATTCAAAAATAAAATTTGAATAAAAATTCAAGTGAATGTATTATTTGAATTATGAATGAAAAATAGATACATTTATTATTTATTTTAATTTCAATTTATTCTAAGTTTATCTTAATCCAAACTTTCTTTCAAGCCTTTCCTTTAAATTCATAAAAATCTTTAATATTCTACAACTTTTAATGCTTTTTTATATAAAAATATTTAGTAAAAATCTTGTTAAGTATTTTAAAGAAAAACTTTATTTTATTGTTTTGCTTTCACATTAAGAAATGGTACTAAAATAGCTATTGCAAAATATTCTAATCTAATTCTTTCAATAGAATCTTCTATTTCTTTAAATTTAAAAGCACATTTTTGAATATAATTTGATATTTCCTTTTCATTTTTAAAATTATAATTTTTCATTAAAGCTTTTCTAAATTGGCTTCCTTTAATGTTTCCAATTTTATGATCACTTAGCAAACGTCTTCTTAAGTTTTTTGTTCTTCCAATATAAATTATTTCATTATTTTCATTAAAAATAATACTAATTAATTTTTTTATTACTTTTAATTAAATTTAATTTCTTACCTTCTAGTTATCATTTTAAATCTAATGAGATTACAAGATTGTATGAAAAATATTTCTTTCAGATAAATTTATTAAGAAGATTTTTAGTATTAAACTTAAAAGTGACAATAATGAGCACTGCATTAACTAAAGGCGCAATTGTTAATGTGGTTAGTTTTAAGCATCTTCACGTAGAGTCTCTTTTTAAAGAAGGGCTTTGGGGCTTTCCAAAAGGTGAATTAAATCAGAAACGTTGGAAAGCATTAGAACCTGGTATGCCCATCCTATTTTATGGAGATCTCGACGGCATTAGAGGAATATTTCTTAAAACAACTCTAGAAAATAAGATTGAAAGTTATGAACCAATCAAATATTGGATTCAGAATCCGACGGGCTATCCATTCCAAATTCGTGTAAAAATAGAATCAGATATAAATCTAAAAAGAGTTCAACCAGTTAAAAAAGAAGAGCTTGCTTCCTCGTATGGAATACCAATTTTTAAGCAAAAAACAGATCGCTGGTCATTAATTGTATTTGGAGAGAAAGGTGAGGGAATAACCTATCCAATTACCAAATTCCATGCTATATTAACTGAGTTTAATATACGTAATAAAAGAATAGTAATTGAAAAGCCTGATCATGAGAGTTTGAAAGAAATTTTATATCAAATGGGCATAATTCAAAAAAGAATTAGCGAAAAAGAAGTTATGTTAGATAGCTATAGAATCGATGTAGCATGGAGAAGGATTCCAAGAGGGGATCCATATATAGTTTTTGAAATTCATATATCTGGAAATTTAGAAGAGGCTCTAACAAAACTAAAGCATGCACATGATATGTGGAATTCTCAACCACTTGTTCTTGTAACAACTGAAGAAAATATCACAAAAGCAAAAAGCATTATTGATGGATCATTTCATGAAATAAAAGATAAATTTAGAATAATTGATTGGAAAGAAATAAAGCAAGCGTATGAACTTAAGTCAAAATATAAAGAATTAGAGGCAAAATTGGGAATTTTCTAAGCTTTCTTATAAAATGATTTAAAATAATGGGTAGAATTTCAATTTTTGAAAAGTTTGACGCTTTCTTTTTTGATCAGTGATATATTTCAATAAATTGCTGTAAATTCTTATTTATATGAAACTATTCTTAACTTATAAATAAGCGATATAAATTAATTAATGAGAATTTATGGTCATTTCTCCAGTAGGAAATATAGCTAATGAACAAGAAATTAAACTAATGATATCGACTCTTGAAAAAGTTGGGAAAATCCTTCAACCTTTTGACTTAAAAATCATTTTTGATGAACTCCCAAAAGAAGTTACTTCTGATAAGGAAAAACTTGTAAGATTTCTTTTATTAACAGCTATTTTAGACCAACAGGCTGAATCTCCTAGTGCACGAAAAACAGCGATAAATATATACAAAATACTTAATGATGATTTATTCTATAAACCTCAAATAGCTCTTATTAAATTGGATAAATTAGTATCTTTAAAAAATGAATATAAAATTTCTCCAGCAATTGGTCGAGTTTTACCACGTTTTGGATGGTTTGTATTAAGAGTTGGGGGTTTTCTTATTTATGAAATGATGTTAAATAAAATTAAGCTTTCAGATGAAATAGGAAAATGTGAAAATCCTAAAGAAGCAATAAACTTTCTATATAGTAATCCTATTCTTGAATCTATTCTTAGAGATAAAGCAATAAGAATGTATATTTCCTGGATTGGCCATCCGGATTTAGGAATTGATGTATCTAAAGGAAAATGGAAAAAAACTGATTTTGAAATGCCAGTTGACGGTCATGTTGGAAAAATATTTTCAAGAACAGGAATGATATCCAACGTAATTCATGAAAGTAAAGATCATAAGAATAAAAGATGGAATATTATTGTTGCTTCTCAAATGAGACCTTTAATTCAAGAATTAGTAAGTAAGTTTGATGCTGATTGTATTATGGTTGATCATGGTGCTTTTCGTATAGGTTTTTATTGTTGTCCTGATAATCTTGAAGGTATAGCTTGTGATTCTTGTCCAAGAAAATCGTCTTGTGAAATTAAGGATAAGATTAATTGTAAAGGTTATTGTATTTTAAGAAAATATTGTAAACGAAACTTAATATGGAGAGCATATTAAAAATTCTAAAATAGTCAATATGTCTAAAAAAGATATATTAAAGTTTAAACAATTTATATTGTAAGGGGTAATATACTAATATGAAGACTTGGCATAAAATTATTTTTGGAGATTCTCGCGACATGCATGAAATTGAAAAACCAGTACATTTAATGATTACTTCCCCTCCTTATTTTAATGCTCCATTTGATTATCCAGAACTTTTTAAAAATTATGATGAATTTTTGGATCTTATAAGAGCATTAGCTAAAGAATTGAAAAAAGTTTTAGCTAAGGGTAGAATTGCTTGTTTCATTACGCAAGATGTTAGAATTAAAGGAAAGCTTTATCCAATTTGCTCGGATATTATTAGGATAATGATAGAAGAAGGATTTTTATATAGAGATAAGATTATTTGGAGGAAACCAGAAGGCTATATTAGAATTAGTAGAAGAAGTGGAGTTTTGATTCAACATCAGCTTCCAATGTATTTTTATCCAGATAATATTTTTGAAGAAATTTTGATTTTTCAAAAAGGTGAATTTGAATATGAAACATTAAAAAAATTTGACGAGGTAACATTAAAAAATTCAAGGATAAACATAGATATATTTAATAAAGAAAAATGGTATTTATCAGTATGGGATATTACTAATGTTCTCCCTCTTAAAGGTAGACTAGAAGAAGGAATAGCAGCTTTTCCAGAGGAAATTCCAAATAGACTTATTAGATTATTCTCATATGTTGGAGAAACAGTCCTAGATCCATTTGTTGGTTCTGGAACTACTTCAAAAGTAGCTATGGAACTTGGAAGAAATAGTTATGGATATGAAATAGACTTGGAATTAAAACCAATAATTCTTAAAAAATTAGGTGTAGCTCAAAAGATTGAAGAAGATAAATATCTTACACTTACAGGAAATGAGATTGAAATAATCATAAGAAAAGATGCAAAAAGGTTAAGAACTTTCCTTCAAAAGAAAATTAAGGAACAACGATCAGTAATCAAGCAAAATAAATAGATTAAATATAAAAATAGTTTTATTTTACACTTACAATTTTAATTATTCATTATTTTAATCACTTACATATTCGTACTCTGATTTTCCTATTCTTTTTATTATTCCTTTATTTTTTAAAGTATACACGGTAGCTCTTACTCTATGTTGATGATCAAGAGGGAACTTTTCTAATTCTTCTTTATGTTCTATTACATATTGATATAATTCTTGTAGAGTTAATCTTTTTTTATTACGAAAAGCCTCTTTGATAAGTTCTGTGAATGTCTTATCCATATTATTTAATTTTATAAAAGGGATATTTTAATATTTAAACTAATTAAGAAAAAAGAAATAAAAACTAATTCAACGTTTTTTAGCAGTTTTAAATTATCTTAAATTAAGAAGTTTCTATCTTATTTCAAAATTGAAGATAGAGATTTCTTAATTATTAGTAGAGCTTATGGAATTTTAAAGAAGAAAAGAATAATAAATACAGTAATAAGAAATGGAAAATATGATCTTACACGTATTTTATTTTCTCAATTAATATGATTTTGATCGATAGTGGAAATGTAGAAATGAAGTTTTTAAACACCTTATAATGTTACTAAATAATAAAATAATAAGTTAGTATGATGTGTAAAACAACAAAGTATACTTGTAAATAATTATATAACTATAAAAGAAGATTGTTTCTCTTTCTGAATGGATATTCTAAAGTTTTTTAATATTTTCTTCATAATCTTTTAATATTTCTACAAATTCTTCTTTATCCATTTCTTAAACTCTTTTTTTATGAATTAAATTATTAATTTACATATTTCAATAATTATACTTTAAAAATTTTATATCTTAAATTTTTTATATTTAAATGAAATATATTTTTTGTTATTTTAAGAAATGAAAGTAGAAGATAAAAAGAAAGTAATAAATTTTTTAAAAGAAAGTAAGAAAGTTAAAAGAATTGATTTTTGGAATTTTTTAAAAGATGAAATATTGCTGAAGAAATTCTTTATGATCTTTATATTCAAAATAAAGCATAAAATGAATTTTTGGAATTTTTGTCATCAATTATAAATTGTGAATCACAGTATATTATAATATTAAAAAATGACAGTAACATATAATATACCAAGATTTTTGTAACAAACTCTATTTTATAAGAATGGGGGTGGTGGGATTCGAACCCACGACGGCCGGGTATAGCGGCTTTTTTTCGCCAGCTCCAGAAACTCTTCATCCTTTTTCGTCGGAATTTTGTTTCCTTTTTTTAATTTCTGGAGCCCGGTGCCTTGACCTAGCTAGGCTACACCCCCTACTCATTTTTAATGAAGAAGTTAAATAAAAATTTTTATATCATTTTTTAAATATGAAAAATAAAATCATTCTTTCTTAAAAGCGCATTTTCTTTTTATAAAATTATGCATTAAAATTAATTAGAATATGCAACTTTATTTCTATAACTTTTACAATTTAATTACGCATACAAATTCATATTCACTACTTTTATACAATCCTTATTTATTTTTAGATTTATATTAAGTAGTTAGAATTAAGATGCCTTAAATTCTTTCCAACATTTTATCGATAATGTAATTAAAAGTATTTTAAAAGCTACTACTCCTGCAATTAATAAAATATCTACCAACTCAAATGGAACAATTTCAGCAAATAAGAACATAACAACTAGCACTTGTATAATAATTATAGTAGGCAATAATGCTCCAAATATTGCTGCTCCACTTTTTCTTTTTAAAATAAAATATCCAATAATCAAATAAAATAAACTACCTTCTGAAAAAGCTCCTAAAGAAATCATTATAGCAGGTATTTCTCCAAAATATCCACCAGCGTATAATGACCCTATATAAAAAAATACCCATTAAAAATACAATAATTCCTACAATACCATTAATGATAAATAAAGCAGCTGTCAATTTTGGAATACTTATTTTCTTCATAAGCTTTTTCTTTATTTAAAAATACTAAGAAGATAAATAAAAACATTATGATAATCTTTTTTTAAGTAAAAATCGTTTCATAAGTTTTCTTTTTATTAAAATAATAATCTAACGAAATGTACAAAAATTTTTAAACTATTAAAAAATCCTTATGCTAAATATGTAAAAATTGATGTATTAATTGCAAAATATGATAAAAATACTGGAAAGATTAGCGAATATATTTGTACTCCTAAATGGTTTAATCCTAATCAATAATAGAAATAAGTTCAGTTCCTTTGGATGTAGAGATATATTTTCTTATTGTAGGTTTTATTCCATAGAAATGAATTTCTTTGTTTAATGGAAAAACTTTTACTATTTTTTTATTATTTCTAGTATATTCTAAATTTTCATTTTCTACAAAAATTCTTATTTCATCATTATCAAATGGAACTTTTAAAATTTTATTTTTATCATAATATTCTAATGTGATATTTAGTTTTGGAACTAATTTTGTTGCTTTTGGTTCAATTAATTTTTCTGCATTTTCTATTTCTTCAATTGGATGAATAACAATATTTAATTCAACTCCAATATCATCTACTAGCCAATCTACTACTTCTTCTATTGAATATTCTCCTGTTTTTTCATCTTTTTTATAAATTGTTCTTTGAGATTCATCGCTTATATCTAAGTTTATATCAATACATTTATATCCTGAACCATATGGAAGATATGAAAGAGTTTTAAATTCATAACCTATTGACCATGAACCTTTTTTTTAAATCTATATATAAATATCCTCTTTCTTGTTTATAGTCTCTACTATATTCTATTTTTATTTTAGGAATTAATCTTATAGGTATTTCAGGCATTTGATTCTTAATATAAAATATTTTCTTCTAGAATATAACTCTTACTTTCTTTTTTACATATGATTATTGAAAAGATAAACTTCAAAAATAAAATAAAATAAAGAATTGTGTAAAGATATAGTGAATATAGAAATACCAAAGATAAAAGAAGGTAACTATCGATAAGTATATGAAAATTGATGTATTAATTGGGAAGACCTTTAAAAAAAAGGATTAAAAAATTTAAGCCTAGTTATTTTTTATTTTTCATTATATTAAATATTTATGAAGCATAAAAACTCGTAATACATTTAATTGAGAAGAAAGAGTAGTTGAAAAGAGAGGTTTTCATATTTTAGCTTTAAATCTTATTAAATGAAATACCGGAAATTTTGAAAAATTCGATAAAGAAGTTTATGAATGAAAAATATTTATAAAAATAAATATTTCTTTTAAATTAAAAAATGTAGCCCCGATAGCTCAGTCTGGTTTGGAGCGCCGGCTTGGTATATTTCAAAAAGCCGGCGGTCCCGGGTTCAAATCCCGGTCGGGGCTCATAATTATTTTTTCATTTTTCTTAAGAAACACGCATTACTCTTCCTATTGTATAATTTTCTAAGAAATCTAAGAGAAAGATTTTTCGTATGCTATTATTTGCTTCTTTACATTTTCTTCAAAGCTTTCATAATTAAAAGTAATCTTTTCTAAAAATTATGAGGAAAAAGATTTTTATTAAAAGCTAGAATTTTTTATAATGAAAATTAATGAAGGGTAAAGTTAAGGTAGAAGAATTTTTAAAGGAAATTAAAAAAGAATTAGGAGAATTACCAAAGGATCTTCATGTAACAAGAATGTGTTGTAGTTTAATAGCAATATCTGAAGGAAAAATAATAAAAGCTGAAGAACCTTGTTTAAAATATTGTCCTTTTCGTGCTCAAGATAATTTATATAAATTCAAAAATTTTGATTTAAAAGAAATATGCAATGCAATAGAACTTAAGATATCAAGATTTGGCCATTTTACGAAAGAAAGAGAATTGCATAGAGAAAGCATAGAAGTTAAGTATGGATTTTCTGAAATGTTAATGTATGCTTTAAATAAGAAATGGATAGATGCAGCTGTTATTGTTTGTGAAGGGTCTGGAACTGTTATCACAAATGAGCCAAGCTTAGTTCAAGGGATAGGAGCAAGAATGACTGGAGTTTTTTATACTTCTCCAATAAAAGAAATTATTAAAAGAATTGAAGAAAGAAAAGGATATGTTGTTTTTCCTGAAACTGCTAAAATAGATCAAATAGCTGGATTGAAAAAAGCAATAGAATTGGGTTTTAAGAAAATTGCAGTTACAATAAATGGATTTTATGGAGAAGATTTAAAAGAAATTAGAGAATTAGAAAAAAGAGAAAATGCTTCAATCATTTCTTTAATTGTTTGTACTACTGGAATAGATAAAGAAAGAGCAGAAGAAATAAAAGAATATGCAGATATTGTTCAAAGTTGTGCTTCTTTTTATGTAAGAGAAATTGTAGGCAAAGCAGCAAAAATGCAAATAGGAACAAGGCTTCCAGTTTTTGTTTTAACTAAAAAAGGAATAGATTTTGTTTCAAATTATTCTTCTGAAGAATTTAAGAATTTTATACAAGAAAATAAAAAGTATCTCATTTCTGGCTATCATGGATATATGAAGAACCCAATAAAAATGAAAATGGGGAATTTTTATACTTACTTAGGTGAAGTAGAAAAATTGCCTTTAAGAGTTGAAGATGAACCAAATCCTCTTATATGAATCCTATCCTTTATAAAAAAAGTTTAACTTAAAAATCTTTATAATTATTTAATTTAAGCAAAAAATGAAGTATATTTAATAGAATGTTCAATAGAAGGATTACCTTTTTAATATTGAAGTACATCCAGTTAAAGAATAGAATTTGATGAAAGAAAAAGAAAGATAGATGCTATAATTGGAGCATTAGCAATGGAGAAACGAGCTCTAATTCTCAATCCTAAAACAGGGAAATAGATTTAACAGTACTTAAGAAACGAGAACTTACAGAATATTAAATATAAAAAAAGGAAAAATGATTGGATAAATAAAAATTTTTTATTAAAGATAAAACATTGTTATCACAAGTTAAGAAAAAGATTAAATAGGAATGCTTGTTCTATATACAGATAAATATTATTTTAATAATCGCTATTTATTTTTTTAAATTTTTAAACATATTTAAATATCTTAAGATAATAATTAAATTAGATATAGAATGGTTGAAAAAATTCCATCATGGATTGAAAAGCTTCTTTTACCAAAATTAAGTGAAATAACTGGAGAAATTAAAGCAATTAATGCAAGAATTAATTCTTTAGAAAATAGAATTGATTCTTTGGAAAAAACAATGAATACGAGAATAGATTCATTAGAAAAAACATTCAATGAAAGATTCATAAGTTTAAGGAATGAAATGGGAAGCTTAAGAAATGAGATGAATTCTTTAAGAAATGAAATGTTGACAAGATTTGAAGCAGTAGATAAAAAGATAGAAAGTTTAAGAAATGAAATGAATAGTCTTAGAAATGAAATGTTAGCTAGATTTGAAATGGTAAACAATAAATTTGATTCTTTAGAAAAAACAATTCCAATGATGGAAAAATTAACAGAATTGGAAATTAGAATTGCTAGATTAGAAAAAGAAAAGCAAATAGCATAAAAAATAAAATAACTTCATAAGATTTTTAAATTCTTTCCAATTTATTTACTGATTTAATTTCTATAATTATTCTTAGAATTTTTAATATTTATTTTTCATAATGAAAATAAAACTAAAACGATTTTCTAAAATTTTCATTCAATGATTCAACTTCTTCTTTTTTATCTATACTCATTAATTTGAATAAGAAATAATTAATAAATAAGTAAATGAAAATGGTTAAATAATAAAAACAATACATGAAGCAACAAAGTTTAAAAATGGTTAAGTATTCTATCCTTCTATGTTTTTTCCTTCTTTCTCTTGAAATTGTTTCATAACATCTCTTTTCGTTATTATTCCTGCTTCTATAAGATTAACTAAAGCATTCAATGAAGCTTCTCCACTAAGCCTTCCAACTCTACCAGCTATTTGCCTCCATTTTAATTTCGTATTTCCACTTTTAGATGAATAAAGTATTCCTAACACATCATTCACTTTAACAAATTGTATATCTCTTATTTTTTTCAAATTTATTTTTGATGAACATTCTATATATATTGTTCCACCATTTTCTCTTTCAGGAAAAATATTAGGGTCTTTTAAATATCCTTTAGGAATAAAAGACCTACAAGTACTATATATCAAAAATCTTCTAAATCTATCTAAAGTAGTAGTAGTTTCTATATTAACCAATTTTTCCCTTCCCTTTTTTATATAAAAATTCTTGCTTTATAAATCTTGCTTTTTTTCAATTTATAAAAATAGGAAAATAAAAAATTTTAAAAAAATATTGCAAAAAATAAGAGAATTTATTATAATACTAAAATTGGATTTTTAATAAATTATAGGAAATATTTAAAAAATGAAAAAATAAAATATCCTAAATTGCTCCAGACCTAATTTCTTGCTTCATGAATAAAATATAAGAAATTGCAAAGCATATGAAAATCATTATTATTAAAATCATTAAGTATGGCAATGCAATTATTATGCTTTGATCTATTGGTAATGGATTTGGAATTATTCTACTTGTTTCCATTCCAATAATTGGAGAAATTGTTCTAATTGTTGGTGTAAGTATAACTATTGTAACAATTTCAAACAATTGCTCTGGAGAAAATTGCAAAATCATTTGTTGCAACTCTTGCCTTTTTGCTAAAAATTCTTCATTAAATAAAAGAGTAGGATCAGTAATTGGAAAAGCAATATTCACAATAAAATTAGCAATCAAGAAAATGAAGAATGTAAAGAAAAGCCATACAGCTACTGATGCTAAAGCAGATGTAGCTACCTTTTTAAAAACTATTGAAAACAATATTCCAATATTCATCCAAAAAACAGTATACAATACACACAATCCTATAAAGAATAAAATTCTTAAAAATTCATCTAAAGTTGGAGGGCCACCAAAATAGTATATTCCAATTCCAATTAAAATTCCAGTTATGCTCCCATAAATAATTGAAATTGTAATCAATCCAGCTAAAAATTTTCCATTTATAAAAGAATCTCTATGAATTGGTTGCGATAAAACTTTTGTCAATGTCCCACTTGAAAGTTCAGAATTTATTGCATCAAAACCAAACAATATTCCAATTATTGGTCCAAAATAGCTTACAAAGAAAATAAAAGCAGGAAGCAATCCAGTTGTAGAAGTAAATATCCTTAAAAATAAGAAAGATTCAGAAGATAAACTATACGCAACACTTGCAATTGCTTGTATTGAAAGAGTTGCTGTCGATATACCTACCAAATATATTAAAAGGAAAACAATTATAAACCTTTTACTTAAAAAATTATCCTTCAATTCCTTTATACAAACTGTAATCAATCCAACCATTTTCACTCCTCCTCAAAATATTGCTTATAAATTTCATCAAGAGTATATTCTTTCAATCTTAAATGCAATATTGAGAAATTTTCTTCAATAAGCTTTTTTGCAATCTTAGGCCTAATATCATTCTCTGCTTTAATTATTATTAAATCATCTTTTATTTCAACATTTTTTACTTCATCAATTTTCTTTATAATTTCTAAAGCTTCTTCCATTTTCTCAAGAACTTTGACTTCAATATTGAAATAAGCTTCTTTCAATTTTTCTTTTCCAAGTCTATCTATTGTTCCTTCAGCTAATAGCTTCCCTTTAACAAATATTCCAACTCTTTTACACACTCTTTGAACTTGATGTAAAAGATGGGAAGATAAAAATATCGTTATCCCTTTCTCTTTATTTATTTTCTCAATTAAATTTAGCACAAGCTCAGTTGCTTCAGGATCTAAACCAAGAGTTGGTTCATCCAAGAAAATAAGCTTTGGATCTTTTAATAATACTTCAGCAATCCCTAATCTTTGTTTCATTCCACGAGAAAATTCTCCTACTTTCCTATTCATTTCTTGTGATAATCCTACAATTTCTAGCAATTCTTTAATCCTTTTAGAATATTCATTATATGGTATTCCATTCAATTTTGCAACATATTCTAAATTTTGTTTTGCAGTCAAATCTTCATAAAAACCAATATTTTCTGGAAGATAGCTTACTATTCTCCTTACTTTTAAAGAATCTTTTAAAGGATTTAAATTAAATACTTTTGCTTCTCCTGAAGTAGGTTCAGTAAGACCCATGAACATTAATATTGTAGTTGTTTTTCCACTTCCATTAGGACCAAGAAAACCAAATATTTCCCCTTCTTCAATTAATAAATTTAAATTATCTACTGCTACTATTTCTCCATATTTCTTTGTAAGATTTATAGCTTCTATAGCTACCATTTTATCTCCTTCCAAATTTAAAGAAAATCAATAACAATCCTGCAATTATTGCAATTACTATTCCTATTCCAATCCATCCCCATATTGGAGGAGATGAAACTGTTACTCTAATATCCAATTCTTTTGTTCCATATTCATAATTTGCTTTTAAAGTTATTGAATAATCTCCAGGTATTGTATTACTTGGAGAAGTTATTTCTATAGATATTTCTCTATTTTCTCCAGGAGCTAAATTGCTTATTTCATTTGGATCAAAAATTATTTTCCATGCTTCAGGTTTAGTTGATGAAAAAGTTATTCTTTTAATATTAGCTGTTCCTTCATTAGTAATTATAAGCGATAAATAGCTTTTTTCACCAGCAATATTTCCAATATTCAATCTTCCAGTAGAAGTTTGCATACTTATTTTATAAGTTCCAATTATTACAATTTTCAAATCTATAGAATTGCCAATTTTTTCTGAATATGCAGAAAATCTTATTGTATAATTCCCTTCTTTTGCATTTTCAGGAGCAATAACGCTTATTTCCAAATCTCTACTACTATATCCACTTAATTGTATGCTTGATATTTTCTTTGTTTCATATGCTGGCCTAATTTCTGTAATCCATCCAGGAGGAGCATTTGCTACTAAATTGAATATTCTTTCTTCACTTCCATCATAACTTAATGTAACTCTGAATTGGAAAGTTGATCCAGCTGTTCCCTCAAGTACTGGATATAAAGTTGATAGCTTTACTTCACCAGCTTTAGGTGTAGTTACTTCTTTAGCTTTTAAATCGATTGAAATTTTAATTTCCTTTCTAATTTTACCATCTATCGTGGAAGCTAATAAAACATATTCATAAATTCCTTGAGAAGCATTTGCTGGAACTGTAAAACTAAAATCTATAGATATGCTTTCTTTAGGTAATAAATATATGCTTTTTAAAACATATCCTTTATATTTAAATTTTGCATCCCATTTTGGACCTGAAACTATAGAAAAAGCAATATTCAATGTTTCATTCATGTTATTTGTGATAGTCAATGGAATAGTAACACTGCTTCCTGCTTCTAAAATCAATCCACTATATGTAGAATGGAAAAAAATTTCTTCATTTTCTTCATTTAAATTTATCATAGAATTTTTTAATAATCCATATCCAAAAATTGTAAAAGGCAATATTAAAATTAGAGCAATAGATATAAAATTTATTGCTTTCATTTTCTATCTAATTTCTTATTTTTTAAAAAAAGCAGTTTATAAATTTTAAAATAAATAAATTGCAAAAAATTTTTATACTTAAATTTTTTAAGAAATATAGATTTCCTATGAGGAAATTAATCGTAAAAGTAAAAGAAATTAAAGGAAAATGCGATATAATGAAAATAGGAGATTATTTTATAGTAGATGGAAGCAAGCTTATAATTCCAGAAAAGAATAAACATGTATGCATATATTCTTTATCAAGCCTTTTACCTTTATTACCTGCTAAACAAAGGAATATTGTTGAGCCTGAAGATTGGCTTCCAAGAACTAGCCTTATAGAGTGTCCAGACCCAAATGGAAGAGTTATATGGGAAATATCTTATATAGAAGAATAATTTTCATAAATTTTTTCTTAAAAATATCTTCTTAATATCTTCTTCTTTTATCTCACCTTTTTCTGCTTCATGCACACATTTTCCAGAAATTAATACATATATTCTTGAAGCTATTTCTAAAGCTTTCCTTACATTTTGTTCAATTATAAGAAAAGAAACATTATATTCTTTATTCAATTCTTTTATTTTCTCATAAAAACTCTTTATAATTTTTGGAGCTAAATTAGCTGTAGGTTCATCCAATATTAATAATTTTGGTTCAATAATCATTGCTCTTGCAAGTGCAAGTATTTGCCTTTCCCCTCCACTTAATGTTCCTACCTTCCTATTTTTTAGAATATTCAATTCTGGAAAAATTTTAAATATATTATTTAAAGAATATTCAATTTTCTTCTTATTTTTTAGAATATATGCTCCAATTTCTAAATTTTCTTTTACTGTTAAATCTGTAAATACATTATCTAATTGAGGCACATAACCAATCCCTTCTTTAATAATTTTATTCAAACCAATTCTTGTTATATTTTTTCCATTAAAGAGAATTTCTCCATTGAATATTTTAGCAATTCCAACAATGCTTTTTATTAAAGTTGTTTTCCCTGCTCCATTTGGACCAATTAGAAAAACCATTTCTCCTTTATGAACATTTATTGAAATATTTTCTATTATGATTATATCATCATATCCTGCTGAAACATTTATTGTTTTAAGTATTTCCATTAAGACACCTATTTTTCTCCTATGTATGCTTCCATTACTTTTTCATTATTTATTATTTCTTTAGGAGAACCTTCAGCAATTATTTTCCCTTTATCCATAACAAAAATGTATTCAGCAAAATCAAATAGAAAATCTATTCTATGTTCTATTATAAAGAAAGTAATATCAAAATTATCCCTTAATTCAATTATTTTTCTAAATATTTTTTCAGCTAATATTGGATTTATTCCTGCAATTATTTCATCTAATAAAAGCATTTTAGGATTGCACATTAAAGCTCTTCCAATTTCAAGAAGTTTTAATTGTCCTCCAGAAATATTCATTGGTAAAGAATTCCTTAATTCTTTCAATTCTAAAAATTCAAGTATACTTAATGCTTTCTTTATATTTTCTTCTTCTATTTTTCTCCAATTATTTTTATTAAAAATGCTTAATATTTCTTCCCCTTTAATATTTTTAGAGGCTATTAGCATATTTTCAAGTATTGTTAATTTTTTAAGCAATCTTGGAATTTGGAAACTTTTAATAATCCCTTTATTTGATATTTTATATGGTTCCAAATTATCTATTCTTTCTCCATTAAAGAAAATTTTCCCATTATCAATTTTATAAATTCCAGAAATAAGATTGAATAAAGTAGTTTTTCCACTTCCATTTGGCCCTATTAAACCTGTTATAGATTTTTCTTTAACTTTAAGAGAAACATTTTTTACTACTTCTAATCCATTAAAACTTTTACATACATTTTCCAAAATTAATATTTCTTTCATTTCTATTCAATCCTCATTCTTTTCTCTTTCAATATACCTTCTGGTTTATACATAATGAATAGAACCATTAAAATACCTGTTATAATGAACATAAAATTGTTTGGATCAATTGGGATATTTACATAATCTTTTAATATTCTTGTCCCTCTTTCAATCCCTCTCATAAATAAAGCTCCAATTATAGCTCCATTAATATTTGATGGACCACCTATGATACACATTATCCATATAGTAAAAGTTGTGGTTGATAAAAATAAATCTGTGCTTACGTATCCAATATATTGTGATAAGAAGCTACCAGCAGCACCTGCCATAGCAGAACCTATAGCAAATGCTTGAGTTTTATATTTGAAAGTATTTTTACCAAGAGTTTGAGTTAATAATTCATCTTCTCTAATTGCTCTTAATATCCTTCCATAAGGTGAATTTATCATAATTCTTAAAATTGAATAAAAAGATAATAGTATTCCAATTATTAATAATAAATTTAATAATAAGAATATTTCATAGCTTAAATTTTTTAATGGAAAAGCTGATGGAATATTTTTTAAACCTATTGGTCCTCCAGCAATCCAATATTCATTTTTCAATATAATTCTAAAACATTCATTTAAAGCCAATGTTACAATTGCAAAATAATCTTCTCTAATTTTGATCATTGGAATAGATAATATTAAACCTATTAAAGCTGAAAATAGAATTGCAAATAATAATCCTATAAAATAATTTAAACCACTCAATGTTACAATTGCCGAAACATATGCTCCAATCATAAAGAATAATGCTTTACCAAAATTAATTATTCCAGTAAAACCATACTCAATACTTAAGCTAAGAGATAAAATAGAATATAAAGCAATCCATATCAATGTATCTAAAATGAATGCAATCATTTTTTATCACTTTTATTTCTCAATTTTTGTAAATAATCCATAAGGTTTTAAAAGAATTATAACTATTAAAATTATGAAAGCTATTATTGATTTATATTCAGTTGATAAATTAAAAAATGTTAATAATATTATTGAAAAATTCTCTATTAAACCTATAATATAAGCAGAAGCTATTATAGCATATGGATTTTTTATTCCACCTAAAATAATTATTGCAAAAATTGAAATCATTAAATCCCATCCAAGGATAGGAGTTATTCTAGTATCTCCAGCTCTAAAAACTCCTCCAATACCTGCTAATCCAGCTCCAATAAACCATACAAGTAATAGAATTTTCTCTTTATCTATTCCACAAATCATTGCTAAAATTTGATTATTAGATAATGCTCTCATTGCTTTTCCAATTAAAGTTTTTTTCAAGAATAAATGTAATAGAAATACAAGTATTAAAGATATTAATATTGTTAAAATCCATAAAGATGTTACTCTTATAGGCCCTATATTAAAAGCTTCAAACCATATTTTATATGTTAATGCTTCTCTACCAAAAATTTGATACATAGAATATCTAAGGAATAAACCATATCCTAAAGAAGCAATCGTAAGATGCATTGAAGCAACTCCTCTTTTAGATAAAGGTTTAAAAACAATCAAATATGATAATATTCCAAGCAATCCTGTTAAAATAAAAGCTACTATAATTGCTAGAAAGAAATTATTTTCAATAATTTCAAGAGAAATATATGCAGCATATGCTCCAAATGCAAGAAATTCTGCATGTGAAATATTTGGAAAATTAAGCAAGCTATATGTTAAAGATAGCCCTAAAGCAGCTAAAAAGTATATACTTCCAGTTATTAATCCATTTAAAAAAATTTGAAGGAAATTTATTGATGCTAAATCCATTTAGATTTTTTCACCTATTCCTTTTTCATTGTTAATCCTTGCACAATATTCCATGAACCAATTGTTTCAAATGAATATTTTCCATTAATTTTGGAAACTTTCCATATTTCATAATCTGCAAGAATTATATCTCCATTTTCATCAAATGCTTTATGTCCAGTAGCTCCTATGTAATATTTAGAAAGCAATTCTAAAGCTTTCTTAATTTCATATCCATTATAAGCACTTGCTTTAGCAATAGATAATATTGCAAGCATTGTAGCATCATAAGTATAATCACAAAATAAACCAGGTTCTTCTTTAAAGTATTTTTTATATTCTTCATAGAATATATTATATCCAAGTGTTCCTTTAGGAGAAGAAGGCTTAGTACCCATTAAACCACTTCTTAAAATATATTCAGCAGCTTTTTCATCTTCAAAAAAAGCTACATCAGCCATTCCTTCACCTCCAAGAGTAGGTATTTTTTCTAAACCCATATCAAGAGCTTGTTTAAAAACGATTTTTCCACTTTCAACCCATAAAGCATAGAAAATTGCATCAGGATTAATTGAAGCTACTTGAATTAATTCTGATCTATAATCTCCTTTTGCTGGATCATATCTAATACTTAATGCAATCCTTTCTCCAATCAATTTTTTTAATCCTTCTTCAATGCCTATACCATAATCATTTGCAACAACGAATGTTACAATCTTCTTATATCCTTTCTCTTTTATAATGCTTGCTATTGCTTGAGTTTGCATAGTATCACTTGCAATAACTCTAAATACATAATCATTTCCAAGTTCACTTATTTTTGCAGCTGTAGCAGACATTGATATTAAAACTACTTCTCTATCATTAACATATTTTGAAATAGCTAATACTTCAGTACTTGTTGCAGGACCAATTATTACTTTTACTCCTTCTATTTCAATAAGCTTTTTAGCTGCTTCAATTGCTTTTTCTGGAAGAGCTAAAGTATCTTCTGCAATTATTTTAATATAATTCCCATTTATTCCTCCTGTATCATTTATTATTTTAGCTGCTAATATTGCTCCATTAAGCATTTTGCTTCCAATAGGTCCAAGCTCACCACTTAATGGAAGCATTACACCTATTTTTATTTCTCCAATTTTCTTAGGTGAAAAATATGTAGTTTGCTGTAAAATAGCATAGTATCCTATTAGGATTCCTATTATAAAGAAAATCAAAGCAATTGCTATTATTTTTATATTTTCTTTTCTAGAGAACATTTTTCTCACCTCCAAAAAATTTAATAGGTTTAGAGGTATAGCTAGCAATGTTTTTCTCTTTTTCAATAGAAAGGCATTTTAGAAATATTTTTTCAATATATTTAACTTGGGGGAGTAATGCATTGGAATATTCAATATTATAAAAGCTATATCGATTTAATGTTTGTCCAAACTAAATCCCCCAATTGTTTCACCTCTAAACCTTCCTTTTAAGAAAAAAAGAAAAATATTTAAAATTTTCGTTTTTCTAATTTTAGAATATAGTAACTTTTTAATAATATTAAGAAATTCATAATAAATTAATCAAGTGGTTTTTAATGAAGAAAATATTTATCGATGCATTTAAATGCTCTGGTTGTAGATATTGCGAGCTTGTATGCTCTTTTTTTCATGAAGGAAAATTTAATCCAAAATTATCAAGAATAAGAATTTTTAAAGAAGATGAGTATGGAATAGATAATCCAATTTTATGCAGTTTATGCTCATATTGTTCATGCATAAATATTTGTCCAACAAATGCTTTTTATAAAAATGATAAAGGTTTTATGGAAATAAATATTGAAAAGTGTATAAAATGCTATAAATGTATTGAATCATGCTTTTTTGGAGCAGTTTTCCTTCATTTAGAGAAAAATATTCCAATAGTATGCAATTTATGTAATGGAGATCCAAAATGTGTTAAAAAATGTCCTACAGGAGCAATTATTTTTACCGAGCCAAACAATTTTACTCAAATAAAAAATTATGAATATTCTAGAATAGTTTATCAAGATTTTCTTAATAAACATGGAATGAAAATTAAAAGTGAATAATAATGAAATATTATGGATATGCAGGAAAAATTCTTAGAATAAATTTATCAAAAAGAAAAATTTCAATAAAAGATTTAGAGAAAGATTTAATGATAAAATTTTTAGGTGGTAGAGGTTTTAATTCTAAAAGGCTTTTTGATGAATTACCTCCAAAAATTGATCCTTTAAGCCCTGAAAATAAATTGATTTTTTCTACTGGTCCACTTGTTGGAACAATGTTTCCTACTGCTTCTAGATTTAATGTAAGTGCAAAATCCCCTCAAACAAATATTTTAGGAGATTCAAATGCAGGTGGACATTTTTCAGCTGAAATGAAATATGCTGGATATGATCAAATTATTATTGAAGGTAAAAGTAAAGAACCAATATATTTATACATAAATGATGATGAAATAAAAATCTTAGATGCAAAACATTTATGGGGAAAAGATGTTTATGAATGTGATAGAATAATAAAAAAAGATCTTGGAGATAAAAGTATTCAAACAGTTATTATAGGACCTGCAGCTGAAAATGGAGTAAAATTTGCTGGAATATTTGCTAATTTAATGAGAGCTGCAGCTAGAACTGGAATGGGTACTGTAATGGCTTCTAAAAATTTAAAAGCTATAGCTATAAAAGGAAGTAAATCTATTGAAGTAGCAAATCCTAAAAAATTCGAAAAAATTATTGAAGAAATAGAAGAAGAAATCTATAATCATCCACAATATTGGCCAAGAAGAAAAATGGGTACTACTAGAATTCTTCTTCCAGTAAATGCAATGGGTTTCCTTCCAACAAGACATTTTACTTCAACTGTTTTTGAGTATGCAGAAAATGTAAGTGGAGAGAAACTTGCAGAAGAATATAATATAAAAGTTAGAGGATGTTTTGCATGCATTCTTCCATGTAGTAGATTCTATATTATAAAAGAAGGAAAATATGCTGGTTTATATGGTGAAGGGCCAGAATATGAACCTTTAAGCTCTTTTACTGCACGTGTAGGAAATGGAGATTTACAAGTTGCTTTAAAAGCAATAGATATGGTAAATAAGCTTGGCTTAGATGCAATAACAACAGCTGAATGTATTTCATGGGCAATGGAGTGTTATGAAAAAGGGTGGCTTAAGAAAAATGATGTAGATGGATTAGATTTAACATGGGGGAATGAAGAAGCTATATTAAAACTTATTGAAAAAATTAGTAAAAGAGAAGGGTTTGGAGATATTTTAGCAGATGGAGTAAAAAGAGCATCAGAAAAACTTGGAATAGGAAAAGAAATAGCTATGCATGTTAAAGGATTAGAAATTATACAAGCAGATCCAAGAGGAGCAAAAGGTTATGGATTAGGATATGTTGTAGCAAGTAGAGGGGCAGACCATCTTAGAGCAGAACCATTCATGGAGCTTAGTGATGATCCAAAAAAAGGAGAGAAACTTTTTGGGATTCCTGAAGCAACAATAAGATTAGAATATAAAGGTAAAGGAAAGCTAGTAAGTTATTGTGAAGATTGGTGTGCAATTGTAGATTCTTTAGAAGTATGTAAAAATGTAGCTGAAAATATGGAAATCCTTCCTTTTGATAAAGCAGCAGAAGTTATAGAAGCAGCTACTGGTTTAAAATTGAATGGTAAAGATGTTAGAAAAATAGGGGAAAGGATAATAAATATTGAAAGAGCTTTTCTTATTAGAGAAGGAATAAGAAAAGAGCATGATACTTTGCCTAAAAGATTTTTAGAAGAACCAATTCCAAGTGGAATATCTAAAGGATCAATATTTGAACTTGAAATAATGTTAAATGAATATTATGAAGAAAGGAAATGGAATAAAAAAACAGGAATTCCATATAAAGAAAAATTAAAAGAATTAGATTTAGAAAATGTAATTGAACAATTTGAAAAAATTGGAATAGAAATAGAATAATCTTTATTCGTATATATAGAGAATAAAATTGCTAGATAATTTCCTATATTATTTTTCTAAAGTTTCTTATATTAAATAAAAATTTAAAAAATTTACTTATTTTTCATACATTAAAGGTAAGAATTTAAATTCTCCTATATTGAATATTATTTTTCTTAAAATTTCTTCTGCTTTTCCTTTAGGCAATAAAATAAATAATTTTCCTATATGTTTACAAAACATTTTAGATTGAGAAACTCTACTCCAATCAGCACAATCATGAAGTATAATTTTTTTATTAAGATCTATAGTAATGTGATATTCTTTTACTAAAGCTTCTATCAAATCATTTTCCATACGTATTATTTTAACATCTTCATTCATTATCTCATTTGTTTTTCTTATTCTAGCTTTATCTATTAATATTCCTAACAATTCATCAAATTTCATTTTCTCTAAATCTTCTTTAGAAAAAGCAGAAGTAAAACTAGTTATTTTAAGTGCATAAATTTCTTCTTTTTTAAATTCTAAATATTTATCCAATTTTTCTTTCAATTCTTTTTGTTTATTTGTTGAAGCATTTAGCATTTCTAGCATTTGCAAACAATTATGAACAGCATATCCATGAAAATGATTATTAAAAAAGCCATATACTTTCTCAACTTTTCCTTGCATATCTTTTATTTTTGGAATCCAATCTTTCAATTCTTCTTCTTTATAATGATAATTATACCATGGCTTTTTCCCTCTTCCATGCCATCTAATATAAGTAAAATCTGTAGTAATTTTTACTATAGAAGGTAAAAGAGGTTCATCTACAATAGTATAAGCAATATCATAATCTTTTAGAATTTTAAAAACTTCATCTTTTAACCATTTTTCATTTCTAAATTCTATAGCATATCTAAATTCATTAGGTAATATTTTAAGAAATTTCTCAAATTTATCTAAATTTAAATCAAGCTTTGGAGGAAGTTGAAAAAGTAAGCAACCCAATTTTTCAGTTTTTTGAAGAGGCTTCATTAAATCGCAAAATTTTAATAAATCTTCTTCAATACCTTGATTTATATCCAATTTCTTTTTATGAGTTATAATTTTAGGAATTTTTGCAGTAAAAATAAAATCTTCTCTTGTATAATTAATAAGATATTTAATAACTTTTTCAGAAGGATAAGAATAAAAAGTAGAATCTATTTCTGCAGTATCAAATATTGAACTATATTTTAAAAGCTTATTTTCACTATCATTTTCATATAAAATCCCAATCCAATCTTTATAACTCCAACCAGAAGTACCTAATAAAATTCTAGTCATAAGTAATACTTAATAAATAAGCTATCCTAGCATTTATACATTTTAATCTATTTTAAATTAAATTGTCTTTTATATAAAAATTTTTAAAAATAAAAATTTATTAAATAATAAAATTTTAAGAATATAAAAATAAAAGTTGAGAAAAAAATTGAATATTATCTATAATTCAGGCTTAATTATAAAAAATAAAGAATTTGCTATAGGTTTTGATTTAAAGAAAAAGAAATATTATTTTGATTATATATTTGTAAGTCATGCTCATAGTGATCATATTCAAGCAGTTAAGAAGAATAAATGTTACATGACAGAAGAAACGCGTAGATTAGCTGAAACTTATTATACTTTATATTCTTCACTATATTTTAATTGAAGTTTTATAAGGTATTTTAGCTTTTGAAGATAATTCTGAGGAGAAGCATTTATTATATTTTTCATTACTTTAAAATTCCTTTGAATTTTTCTACAAATATTTATTTTTTAAAAATTTTTAAAATAATTTTAAAGAAAAATTTATATAATAGTTATAATTTATTTTCATATGAAAACGGCCGCCTTTGAGTGGCTGATTAATAGTGATATATCTATTAATAGATATATCACTATTCTAATTCGCCCGCCGTCGAGTGGGCGCAATAGTGTTAAGTCTTTTATTTAAAATAAATGAAATTTTTCTAAAGAACATTTTTAAGAAATTTATTCCCCCATTATATAGGAATGAATTTCCTATATAATAAAGGGGTAAGGCAGGGGTTGGGCTATGCTTTTATTCCATTCCAATGATTAGAGCGATGAGTAGGGAAAAGCCCTTCTCTATAAGAACCCCTCTCTAAGAGGAATGGAATAAAAGCATGCCACGCTGATCACTTTGAAGAATGCCATCTTTCCCTTCTCTTGTTTATAATATCTATGCCAACTACTCTCTTTTCGGCAGAAATGCCGACACCCCCTTTTTAAAAAATATGGGGGTGATATCATGAGTGTAGTTGGTATAGATATTATAAGCAAGAGGGGGGAGAGAAGAAAATACTTGCCATTGGAGATGAGGATGAAGATGTATGAGGATGTTATTGAACTAAGAAGACAAAGGCTAAAACACAAAGAAATTCAAGAAAAAATCTACAAAAAACATAGAAAACGATTACCTATATCTACTATTAAAGATTGGATTAACAGAAAACATAATCCGTTTGGAAAAGTCAATAAATTCAATGAAGAACCTTCGCCAAAACTTGAATATATTATTGGAACAATGTTTACTGATGGATATAAATACATTGATAAGAAAAAACCTCAATATTTTATACGATTAGAAGCTAAAGATAAAGAATTTGCAGAAAAATTTGCAGAATGTCTAACGAAAGTATTAGGAAGAAAAAAGCCATATAAACCTTTCTTTGATAGAAAAAGAAAACGATGGATAGTAATAGGATGCAGTGTTTTGCTTTTCAAATTCTTAAATAGAACGCTGAAGGAGCTAAAAACAATTATTGAATATGATGAAAAATGCGTTTCAGCATTTTTACAGGCACTTTTTGATAGTGAGGGAAGTATACACATAAAAATTAAAGGAAGGAAAAGAAGACGACAACTTTATCTTTGTAATACAAATAGGAAACTGTTAATTTATGCTAAATACCTTTTGAAGAAGTATTTTGATGTTGATAGTTCAGGGCCACACTTAGTAAGAAAGAAAGGGAATATTGTGCATTTTCCAAATGGTAAAATTGCAAAAACTAACAAAGATTATTATTATCTCTATGTTCGAACAAAAAGCTTTTTAAACTTCTACAGACATGTGGGTTTTTCGATAAAGCGAAAACAACAAAGATTAATCAAAGCAATCCAATGGTGACTTTTCTCCCCCTTCTTTTTTAGTTTGATTATTAAAATATTAAGCAACGGGATGGGCTTTAAAATATAAATTTAAAACATATGATGAATCTTTTCCATTAAGCGGACATTCAGATTATAAAGGATTATTGTATTACATAGAAAATGCTAAACCTAAAAAAATCTATACAATTTATGGTTATAGCGATTATTTTTCACGAATTTTAAATAAATTAGGATATTTCGCTAAATCGATTTATTAATTTAAGTTTTATATTAAAAAAAGAATATCTAATTCATATTTAAAATCTTCATAAGAAGAAAATCATTAATATTAAATGAAAAAAGCTAGAGTTTTTAAAAACAGTTTAAGAAAGTTTTTGTATTTTAACATTTTTAACAATTTTCTCTTTTATTATTCTTTCTTTAATTTTTTCTATATTAATTTTACATTTAGATATATCAGCTATTGCATGCCATTCAGCTAATTCTCCTCTTCTTAATGTTCTAGATTCTGAAGAAAGCAAATCAACTCCAAATTCTGCTAATATAGATGCAATTTTTGCAAGAGAACCAGGAGCATCTGATATTTCTATTTGAAATTCAGCTAATTTTGCTTCAGGATCTGCTATTGGAATTAATCTTACTTGTCTTTGATCAATATCAGCTATAGCCATTAAACTCATTCCTTCTCTTAAACCTATTGCTTCACGTATATTCAAAGGAATTATTACTCTCCCTCTTGCATCTAATTGAACTAATTTATATATTCTCATTTTTCTCAATTAAAAATATATAAGGGGCTTTATATAGGTTTAAACCCACAATTTGCCCACAAAGATTTAGAGGTGAGAAAAATAATAAAAAGGTGTTTACTTTGGCTAAAATAAGGTTTGCTATACCTAAAGGTTCTCTTGAAGCTGGAACATATAAAATACTTGAAAGAGCTGGATATGAAATATCTGGGAGTGAAAGAACATATAAACCTACTATTAATGATCCAGATATTTCAGTAAAAATACTTAGACCACAAGAAATACCAATATTTGTTTCTGAGGGAATTATAGATATTGGTATAACTGGTGAAGATTGGATTCTTGAAACTGAAGCAAATGTTGAAATTTTATTAAAATTAGGATATGGAAAAGTTGATATTGCATTAATAGTCCCTAAATCTTGGAATAAAATAAATTCTTTATCAGATTTAATAACAAATTTTTATAATAAAAATAAGAACATTAGAATTTCAACAGAATATCTTAATATAGCTTCAAATTTTATTTTAAAAAATGAAATATATAAAAAATTTTTTGGAGAGAAAAAACCAATAATAATAACTCCTTGGTGGAAAAAAGGGAATAATAAAAATGTAATTATTCTATTATCTTTTGGAGCAACTGAAGCCAAGCCTCCTGAAGATGCTGATGCAATAATTGATGCTGTTGAAACAGGAATTACTATTGAGAAAAATAATTTGAAAATTATTGAAAAAATTATGGAATCTCAAGCAGTTTTAATAGCTAGTAAAAATTCTCTTAAAGATAATAATAAAAGAGAAAAAATTTATGATGTATTAACACTTCTTAAAGGAGTAGTTGAAGGAAAACAAAAATTGCATATATTTGTGAATGTTAAAGAAGAAAATTTACCTATTTTATTAAAAAACTTGCCTGCACTTAAAAGTCCAACAATTTCAAAACTTTCAATCCAAGGTTGGTATGCTATTAATACTGTTATAGATAAATCTTTATTTATTAAAATTCTTCCAAAAATAAGAAAATTAGCTCAAGGACTTGTTATACATGAACCAAAGCAAGTACTTTCATTAGATGAAATAATTAAAAGAGATGAAAAATAAATGAAGAAGAGAATTATTAAAATAATAGATTTTAAAACAGCTTTAAGAATTTTTTCAAAAAGGAAAGAAACATACATAAATAAAAAAATGATCGAATATGTTAATAAAATAATTTCTGAAGTTAAAAAGAAAGGAGATTTTGCATTAATAAAATTTATGAAGAAAATAGATAAAGTTGATTTGGATATTGATAAAATAATTGTTAAAAAAAGTGATATTGAAAAAGCTTATGAGAAAATTAGTGATGAACAAATTGAAGCTTTAAAATTTATGAAAGAGAGAATAGAGAAATTTGAAAAGAAAATCCTTGAAAATATTTATTTTAAATATATAGATTCTGAATATGGATTAGAAGTAGAATATACTTATAAACCTATTGAAAGCATAGGTTGCTATATTCCAAGTGGAAAAGTAGCATATCCAAGTACTGTTTTTATGACTGTAATTCCTGCTAAAATTGCTGGTGTTCCTAGGATTGTATTATGTTCTCCACCTAAATGGAATAATGAAATAAACCCTTTAATATTGGTTTCAGCTGATATGTGTGGTGTAAATGAAATATATAGAATTGGTGGAGCACAAGCAATAGCTGCTTTAGCTTATGGTACTCAAACAATAAAGCCTGTTAATAAAATAATTGGTCCTGGGAATATATATGTTACAATTGCAAAGATTCTTGTTTCAAGAAATGTATCAATAGATTTGCCAGCTGGACCAAGTGAAATTGTTATTTTAGCTGATGAATCAGCTAACCCTAAATATATAGCTTTAGATTTAATATCTCAAGCTGAGCATGATTTTAATTCTATATCATTACTTGTAACAACTTCAAAATTCTTAGCTAAAAAAGTCCTATTCGAAATAGAATCCATGCTTCCATCAATAGATAATTATGAAATTGTTAAAGAATCTATTTCTAAAAGTTATATAATTGTTTGTAAAAATATTGATGAAGCAATATTATTCATAAATAATTTTGCACCAGAACATTTGGAAATTATTTTAGAAAAACCTGAAGAAGTGATAGAACATATATTAAATGCTGGAATAATTTTAGTAGGAGAAAATACTCCTGTCCCTTTAACAGATTATTGTGTAGGAACTAACCATGTATTGCCAACAGGAGGGTATGGAAAAACATATTCTGGATTATCCGTTCTAGATTATATTAAAAGATTTTATATAGTTAAATGTTCAAAAGAAAGTATTGAAAAATTTAAATATTTTGCAAAAATTTTAGCTGAAAGTGAAAAACTTAAAAATCATTATTTAGCAATAGAAGGTAGATTAAAATGAAAATTTCAAAAGATGTTTTAAATATTCTTAAAAAATTGGAAAAATTAGATACATATCCTATACCTTCTTTAAGTGAAATATCACAAAAATACAATGTGCCTCGATCTGAAATAATTAGATTAAATGCTAATGAAAATTTCTTTATTCCAAAATCTTTATTAAAAGAAATTGCTATAGAAGCAATTAATGAAATAAATTTAAATATTTATCCAGAAAATGAGCTTTATATTTCATTAAAAAATTCTATTAGTAATTATATTCAATTAAAACCTGAATATATTGCTTTAGGTAATGGGAGTGATGATTTAATAAATTTGCTTATTCAAATATTTATTAATAATAAATGTAAAGTTTTAACAATTACTCCAACTTTTTCAATGTATAAATGGTTCACTATTAGAAGAGGAGGAGAAATAATTGAAGTACCTTTAAATAAAGAAGATTTCTCTCTTAATGTTAAATTGTTTTTATCAAAAATTTCAAAAGAAACAAAAATTTGCTTCATTTGTTCACCAAACAATCCAACTGGAAATCAATTTAAAATTGATGAAATTTTAAAAATTATAGAAGAATTTCCTGGAATAGTTGTTATTGATGAAGCATATGTAGAATATGCAGATTATTCATTAACTAAAATGGTTGATGAATATGAAAATTTAATAATTTTAAGAACTTTTTCAAAAGCTTTTGGATTAGCTTCTATAAGATTGGGATATGCTATTTCTAATCCATATATTATAAAAATTATTAATAAATTTATTCCACCATTCCATTTAAATTCACTTAGTTTAGCAATTGCTCTTAAAGCATTATCACGTATTGAAATATTTAAAAAATATATTAAAGAAACTATTATAGAAAGAGATTTTCTAATTAATAATCTTAAAGAATTTAAGAATATAAAAACGTTTGATTCTAAAACAAACTTTATTCTAATTAGGATTAATGATAATATTGATAAAATATTTGAGCATATTTTAAGAAAAGGGATTATTGTTAGAAATTTAAGTTATGAAAATTTACTATCTAATTGCTTAAGAGTAACAATTGGCACAAGAGAAATGAATGAGAAATTTCTATCATCTCTTAAAGAAGTGATTAAATAAATGAAATTGTATGGAGATTATCTAAAATTAAAAAATAATAATGAAATAATTTTAATTAAGAAGAATAGCTTAAGAAAAATATCTAAAATAAATGCTATAATATTTGATTGTGATGGTGTACTTATAGATGTTAGACAATCTTATTATAAAGCAACAATAGAAACAATAAATTATATAATAAATAATTTAACAAATTCAAAAATTGATGGTTTAGTAACAAATGAAACAATCCATTTATTTAAAAGGAGTGGAGGTTATAACAATGAATGGGATATATCATATGCAATCACTTTATTCATAATATTGAAATTTCCAAAAGAAGTTTTAAGAGAAATATCTTTAATAGTAAATTCTAAGCTTTTTAAAGAAGCATCATTATATGAACGTTTTAAAATTGTTAAAAATAAATTGTATAAATATCAACCAATAAAAATTCCAAAATCTATAAAAAATGAATTAAAAGAATTTGCTAAAAGAATGGATCATTCAGGAATAGCTTCATTAGATAAAATTTTAAGAAGATTTTTTGAAATAAATGAAGATTTTTTAAAAAGTGTAAAAAAATTTTTATCCTATCCTGGAAATGTTAAAGAAAGCATTATTACAAGAATATTTGAAGAAATTTTTTGTGGCTATAAACTTTTTAGAAAAGCATATAATATTAAGCCATGCTTCTTTTTTGGAAAAGGATTAATAAATAATGAAAAATTAATAATTTCAAATAAATTATTGGATAATATTCTATTAAATAATAGAATGAAAATTGGGATAGTATCTGGTAGACCATACATTTTTGCAAAATATTCTTTAAAGAAAATGATTGAAAAATTTAATGAAAAATCATTAATATTTTTAGATAAAATTAAAGCTAATCGTAAAAGAGTTAAAATAAGTAAACCTAATCCATTAATGCTTTTTGAATGTGCAGAGAGATTAAAACCATTTTACTTAGCATTATATATTGGGGATTCTAATGAAGATGTTATAATGGTTAAATTAGCAAATAAAAAAGAAAATAAATTCTTATTTGCAGGTGTTTATAAACATACTCTTATACCTAAAAAAACAATTTTAGAATTTTTGAATTTAAAAGCTGATTTAATTCTTCCATCAATTTTAGAACTTCCATTAATAATTAATAAATTTAAAAGAAGTGATTTTAATGCGCAAAGCTGAAATTACAAGGGAAACAAAAGAAACAAAAATAGAATTAAGTTTAAATATTGATGGAGAAGGGAGATTTGAGATTGATACTCCAATACTTTTCTTAAATCATTTACTTAAAACTTTCTCATTTCATAGTTTAATTGATTTAAAAATTTCAGCTAAAGGGGATTTATCACATCATATAATAGAAGATATTGCAATATGTTTAGGTAAAGCAATAGATTTAGCTTTAAAAGATAGGGATAAAATAAGAAGATTTGGTTATGCTATTGTTCCAATGGATGATTCATTAGCTATTGCTGCAATAGATTTAATTAAAAGACCTTATGCAAAAATTGATTTAAAAATTTCAAATGAAAATATTGAAGGTGTTAATTGTGAAGATATAAAACATTTCTTAGAAACATTAGCTTTTTCAATACCAGCTACAATTCATTTAAATGTTGAATATGGAATAAATAATCATCATAAAATCGAAGCTTCTTTTAAAGCTTTAGCTCTTTCAATAAGAGAAGCAATTAAAATAGATTATGAAAGAAAAGAAATTTCAAGTATAAAAGGAGTGATGTGATATTGTTAAAAGTATTAATAATCGATTATGGTGTTGGAAATTTATTTAGTTTAGAAAATGCTTTTAAAAAATTTAAAACAGATGTAAAAATTTTATCTAAACCTGAAAATATTCAAGAATTTGACATTATTGTTCTTCCAGGAGTAGGAAATTTTTCACAAGCTTCAAAAAATATCAAATATTTTAAAAAATATATTAAAGAAGCAATAAGGAATGGATTAATAATTTTAGGTATATGTTTAGGAATGCAAATTTTATTTTCTAAAAGTGAAGAAGGGAAAGGTGAAGGATTAAAAATCTTAGATGGTAAAGTTGTAAAACTCCCTAATAAAGTAAAGATACCGCATATTGGTTGGAATTCAATTCGAATAATTAAGAATCATGAATTGATTAATGGTATTCCTGATGGAGCATTCTATTATTTTGCACATTCATATTATTCAATTCCTAAAAATAAAGAGATAATTATTACTGAAACTTATTATGGGAAAAATTTCCCATCAATTATAGCATGGAAGAATGTTTATGGTACTCAATTCCATCCAGAAAAATCGGGAAAATATGGTATTAAACTTTTAGAAAATTTATTAAAAAATATTAAAAAGTGATTTTCCATGCAAATTTTCCCATCTATAGATATAGTTAATGGTAAAGTTGCTAAGCTTATACAAGGAAAAATCGAATCGATTAAATTTTATGAAGAATATGATTCCCCTATAAAAGTTGCTAAAAAATGGGAATCTTTAGGAGCAAATGCACTTCATATAATAGATATAGATGCTGCATTAAATATTGGAAATAATAGGAAAATAATTAATGAAATAATCAAATCTGTTAATATTCCAGTTCAAGTAGGTGGAGGAATTAGAAGTATAGAAGATATAGAGCATATATTAAATATGGGTGCTAAAAGAGTTATAATTGGTTCTCTTGCATTTAATTCTATTAATATTATTGAAGAAATTTTAAAGGAATATGGAAAAGAAAGCTTAGTTATTGCATTAGATCATATTAATGGAATAGTTATGATTAATGGATGGCGTTCTTCTACAAAGATAAAAATTGAGGAAGCTATTAAAAATTTTAAAGATAAAGGAGCTAAATTTTTCTTAGTAACATCTATATTAAAAGATGGTTTACTTTCTGGAACAGATATAGAAATATTAAGGAGAATATGCCATATTAAAGGGATTGAAATTTTTGCAGCAGGAGGTATAACAAGGATTGAAGAAATAAATGCATTAAAAAATATAGGGGTTTCAGCTATTATAATTGGACGTGCATTATATGAAGGAATATTAAATCTTAAAGAAATAATTGAAAAAATTAATGGGTGAAGAATTATGCCTTTAACAAAAAGAATAATTCCATGCTTAGATACAGCTTATGGAAAAGTTGTTAAAGGCGTACATTTTAAAAATCTAAAAGATGCTGGAAACCCAGTAGAATTAGCAAAATATTATTATAATGAAGGAGCTGATGAAATAGTTTTTCTTGATATAACAGCATCTATTGAAAAAAGGAAAATTCTTAAAGATATGGTTCGTAAAATTGCATATGAATTAACAATTCCATTTACTGTTGGAGGAGGTATTCATAGTTTAGAAGATGTTAGAATGGTTTTATGTAATGGAGCTGATAAAGTTTCAATAAATACTGCAGCTATTGAAAATCCTAAATTGATAATGAAACTTTCAAAAATTTTTGGTAAACAATGTATTGTTATTGCAATAGATGCAAAAAGGAGGTACGATCTTTGCAAAGGAAAAACAATAGTAAAAACTAAGGAAGGAAAATGCTGGTTTGAAGTTTATATTTATGGTGGTCGTAAACCAACTGGAATAGATGCTATTAAATGGGCTGAAAAAGTTTCTAAAATTGGTGCAGGAGAACTACTTGTTACTTCAATAGATAGAGATGGGACTAAAATGGGATATGATCTAGATCTTATTAAAGCAATAACTAAGAGAGTTAATATTCCAGTAATAGCTAGTGGTGGTGCTGGAAAAATTGAGCATATTCTTGAAGCTTTTACTATTGCTAAAGCTGATGCAGCTCTTGCTGCATCAATTTTCCATTATGGTATATATAGAATAAGGAATGTTAAAGAATTTTTATTAAAAAGGGGTGTAAAAGTTCGTCTTGAATGAAATTAAAATAAATGATTTAGATTTTAAAAAGAATAATGGATTAATCCCAGTAATAGTTCAAGATTTTAAAACTAGAGAAGTATTAATGCTTGCATACATGAATGAAATAGCTCTTAGAAAAACATTAGAAACTGGATATGCTTTCTATTGGAGTAGATCTAGGAAAAAAATATGGATGAAAGGGGAAACATCAGGCAATTTTCAAAAAGTAAAAAGGATAATTGCTGATTGTGACAATGATTCTATTTTATTAATTGTTGAACAAATTGGTAATGCTTGTCATAAAAATAAAAAATCTTGTTTTCATAATAAAATTTCTGAAGCAAAAATTTTAGAAGAAAAAATAAATAAAGATTTTTTAGAAAGAATTATAGAATATTATGAAAATGCATACATTGTAAAAATGCCTTGGGCTGGTAAAAATAAAGAGAAAGATTATATGTATATAGTTAATCCATTAACTGAGCATATTCCTCCTCCTGAACCTGAAATATTAGAATGGATAGCTGAAATAATAGATAGAATCACACTTGATGATTTTGATAAAGTTCTTACAATTGAAGCTTTAGGAATACCTATTGCTACTCTTATAGCTAATAGAAAAGGCAAACCTTTAGCTATAGTAAGAAAAAGAATGTTTCATGAACCTAGTATGAATGTTCCATCTATAGAATATACTTCTGGATTTGAAAGTGGAAAATATTATTTATATGGTATTAAAGAAGGGGAAAGCATATTATTAATAGATGATATGGTTTCAACAGGAGGTACACTTATAGCATTAATAAAACTTTTAAAAAATTTAAAAATTAGAATAGTAGATATTGTATGTACTGTCGAAAAACCAGATTATGGAGGAGCTAAAATTGTAGAAAGAGAAACTGGAATGAAAATTAAAACTATATTTCAAGTTTTTATTAAAAATGGAAAACCATATGCAAGATTAAATCCTGAAATATTAAATTTAATTTAAAATAAAAATTCTCCCTTTTTATTTAAATATTCCTTTTAATATCTTAAAAATAGTGATTAAAGGTGAATTATGAAGAAGTTAAAAAATTTTATTCAAATCCTTTTGTAAGAAAAGAAATAGTTGATTATTGTAAAAATAGATGGATTGCTATTGAAGGTATGACAAATAAAGATGAAAGAATTTTTATTAGATATTGGAAAAAAGATAATAAACCTCTTTCAATTAATAATGAAGAAGATATTGATAAAATTTTTAAAAGTTTCTTTTTTATAAAACCAAGAACTTTTTATGGTTCAATAAATGTTTATTCAAATTTATTTTCTAAAGAAGATTTAGAAAATTCTGAAAATATTGTTTATTCTTCACCTATCTGGGATATAGATAGTTCTCCAGAATATTGGGAAATAACAATAAAAATTGCAGAAATAATTTTAAATTCATTAGAAAAAGAAGGAATTGATAAATCTGTTTTTCTAAAATGGAGTGGAAGAGGATGCCATATCCATTTACATGAAAAAAGTTTTTCAAAAGAAATACTTAAAAAATATAATCCATTAGATATTGCATATTCAATAGTTGAATATATTTGTCGTAAAGTAAAAAATGAATTTTTAGAAATAGCTTCAAAAATTGATGA